>OGMJ01001089.1_pt1 | contig 12891 bp, 9 predicted proteins | sample 1573181 | NCBI WGS metagenome assembly OGMJ01 (sample SAMEA2582004, study PRJEB24529) | metagenome | biome: Human gut stool | place: China | collected 2011
TGATGTCGACCAGTTTGCGCCACATCTCGCGGAAATATTCGTCACCGCTTTGCAGTTTTACCACGTAGTTACGTGCACGCTCGGCAAACTCTTCATCTTCGTCGTAATGCTTTTTCGCATCGCGGTAGAAACCTTCAAGGTCAGCCAGCTCCATTTCACCGGCGTTTTCCTGCTGCTGCTTTTCCAGCCATGCAATCAGCATACCGAACTGAGTGCCCCAGTCGCCGACGTGGTTTGCGCGAATCACTTGGTGACCGAGGAACTCCAGAGGACGCACTGCTGCGTCACCAATAATGGTAGAGCGCAGGTGACCGACGTGCATCTCTTTCGCCACGTTTGGCGCAGAGTAGTCAACCACAATGGTCTGTTTTTCTGGCGTAGCAACACCGAGACGATCGGACGCCAGCGCCTGCTGAACATGTTCAGCCAGGAATGCCGGATCAAGGAAAATGTTGATAAAGCCTGGACCGGCGATCTCAACTTTGCTGGCGATACCGTTAAGATCCAGATGAGTCAGCACCTGCTCTGCTAATTGTCGCGGTGCCATACCCAGTTTTTTAGCAACTGCCATCATGCCGTTAGCCTGATAGTCGCCGAACTGAACTTTTGCTGACTGACGAACCTGCGGTTCGCAATCCGCAGGCGCGCCTGCCGCAATCATGGCCTGACGGACTTTTTCTGAGAGAAGAGCCTGAATATTCACCGGAATACCTTACATTGATGAAGCGAGCAAAAATTGCCCGCACCAGTTAAAGAAATTAGGGCGGGAGTATACTGCAAATGGCTGTTTTCGTCAGCAACGTGCGCGTGGCGTATTGCCGTTTTCACTATTGCATCAGAAGCGGCGTGAAATCAGCGGTTGGTTGGCACAGGGCAACAGGGTAAATTAACGCTTTTACTGAAAGACGAAGAGTGATTATGGCGAACTGGCAATCTATCGACGAGCTGCAGGATATTGCATCGGATTTACCGCGATTTACCCACGCATTAGATGAACTTTCCCGCCGTCTGGGGTTGAATATCACTCCGCTGACTGCCGATCACATTTCTTTGCGTTGCCATCAAAACGCCACTGCTGAACGCTGGCGTCGCGGGTTTGAACAGTGTGGCGAGCTTTTGTCAGAAAATATGATCAATGGCAGACCGATTTGTCTGTTTAAATTGCATGAACCGGTACAGGTTGCGCACTGGCAGTTTTCTATTGTGGAGCTACCGTGGCCCGGGGAAAAACGTTACCCACACGAAGGTTGGGAACATATTGAAATCGTTCTGCCGGGTGATCCAGAAACGGTGAATGCCGGTTTCCTTGGAGCGCGTTCTGCTGAACGACTCAGCCTACCGGGGATCTCAGTGAAAACCAGTTCGCCAAAAGGTGAGCATGAGCGATTACCGAATCCGACGCTGGCGGTCACCGATGGCAAAACAACTATTAAGTTTCATCCGTGGTCCATTGAAGAGATCGTTGCCAGCGAGCAGTCGGCGTAATTAAGGAGTAAAAATGGCATTACTGGAAATTTGCTGTTACAGCATGGAATGTGCACTAACGGCGCAGCAAAACGGCGCAGACAGAGTTGAATTATGCGCAGCCCCAAAAGAGGGGGGCTTAACGCCGTCGTTGGGTGTACTGAAATCCGTGCGCCAGCGGGTGACGATCCCTGTGCATCCGATAATTCGCCCACGCGGTGGTGATTTTTGCTACAGCGACGGTGAGTTTGCCGCCATTCTTGAGGATGTGCGCACGGTCCGCGAATTAGGTTTTCCTGGACTGGTGACGGGCGTTCTCGATGTTGACGGGAATGTCGATATGCCACGAATGGAAAAAATAATGGCTGCTGCCGGTCCGCTGGCAGTGACTTTTCATCGCGCCTTTGATATGTGCGCTAACCCTCTAAATACACTCAATAATCTTGCGGAATTGGGCATTGCCCGGGTGCTGACATCAGGGCAAAAATCAGACGCACTGCAAGGTTTATCAAAAATTATGGAACTTATTGCCCATCGTGATGCTCCAATCATTATGGCCGGAGCAGGAGTCCGTGCAGAAAACCTGCACCACTTCCTCGATGCCGGAGTGCTGGAAGTCCATAGCTCCGCGGGAGCGTGGCAAGCCTCACCGATGCGTTATCGTAATCAAGGATTGTCTATGTCATCAGATGCACACGCGGACGAGTATTCGCGTTATGTCGTAGACGGGGCGGCGGTTGCTGAAATGAAAGGAATCATTGAACGCCATCAGGCCAAATGATTTTTACCGTTGCATCATGTCGCCCAATATGATGCTTGCTCGTACCAGGCCCCTGCAATTTCAACAGGGGCCTTTTTTTATCCCTGAGCAGTATAAAAAACGAACGATAACCGTGATCTGTTGAGCGGGTGACAGTGCGCATAGCGTTGTGCTAAAAATATTTTTTATATTCACATTGATTATGGGATTTAAATTGCTAAAACTGATAAATATATATTCTAAATAGCAACTGGGTTATTCCTTAGCAATTAATGATTACATTGTAATAAATCATATTCTTTATCGATTATTTCAGGCAGTGTTGTGCCGAGTTATGCAAGCGGTTAATTCGTTGTGTATTTAATTATACAATGATTTCGGTGTTCTGGAATTTATTTAGAGGAATCTATGCGAGGGAAAAAACGCATTGGGTTATTGTTTTTGCTGATAGCGGTTGTGGTTGGTGGCGGCGGGTTATTGCTGGCGCAAAAAGCCTTACATAAAACGTCGGATACAGCATTTTGCCTTTCCTGCCACTCGATGAGTAAACCTTTTGAGGAATATCAGGGAACTGTCCACTTTTCGAACCAGAAAGGGATACGTGCGGAATGTGCCGATTGCCATATTCCAAAGTCAGGGATGGATTATTTATTTGCTAAATTAAAAGCATCTAAAGATATTTATCATGAATTTGTTAGCGGCAAAATAGACAGTGACGATAAGTTCGAAACTCATCGCCAGGAAATGGCCGAAACAGTATGGAAAGAATTAAAAGCAACTGACTCTGCAACGTGCCGTAGTTGCCATTCTTTTGATGCCATGGATATTGCCTCGCAAAGTGAATCTGCGCAGAAAATGCATAACAAAGCACAAAAGGGCGGCGAAACCTGTATCGATTGTCATAAAGGCATTGCCCATTTTCCGCCAGAAATAAAAATGGATGACAACGCGGCGCATGAGCTGGAAAGTCAGACCGCTACTTCAGTGACTAATGGCGCACATATTTATCCTTTCAAAACTTCTCGCATAGGCGAGCTGGCTACCGTGAATCCTGGTACCGATCTCACCGTCGTTGATGCCAGTGGCAAACAGCCGATCGTTCTGTTGCAGGGTTATCAAATGCAGGGCAGTGAAAACACGCTCTACCTGGCGGCAGGTCAACGGCTGGCGCTAGCCACATTAAGTGAAGAAGGTATCAAGGCGCTCACGGTAAACGGGGAATGGCAGGCTGACGAATACGGCAATCAATGGCGTCAGGCGTCTTTACAGGGTGCGCTTACCGATCCCGCATTAGCGGACCGTAAACCGCTATGGCAATACGCTGAAAAACTTGACGATACCTATTGCGCTGGTTGTCATGCCCCTATTGCCGCCGACCATTACACCGTCAATGCGTGGCCGTCCATTGCCAAAGGAATGGGGGCACGAACCAGCATGAGCGAAAACGAACTGGACATTTTAACGCGGTATTTCCAGTACAACGCCAAAGATATTACCGAGAAACAGTGATCCTCGTTGATCAGGGAGGAAGTTATGACATTAACAAGACGTGAATTTATTAAACACAGCGGTATTGCCGCTGGAGCGCTGGTGGTGACATCGGCAGCACCGCTACCCGCATGGGCAGAAGAGAAGGGCGGTAAAATCCTCACCGCGGGACGCTGGGGAGCGATGAACGTAGAAGTGAAGGACGACAAGATTGTTTCTTCGACAGGCGCGCTGGCGAAAACCATACCGAACTCCTTACAGTCTACGGCGGCGGATCAGGTACACACCACGGCGCGTATTCAGCATCCGATGGTGAGAAAAAGCTATCTCGATAATCCACTGCAACCGACGAAAGGTCGTGGCGAAGATACCTATGTACAGGTGAGCTGGGAACAAGCATTAAAACTGATTCATGAGCAACACGATCGTATTCGTAAAGCTAACGGACCATCGGCCATTTTTGCCGGATCTTACGGCTGGCGCTCTTCTGGCGTGTTGCATAAAGCGCAAACCTTACTGCAACGTTATATGAACCTCGCGGGCGGTTATTCCGGGCATAGCGGCGATTATTCAACCGGGGCAGCACAGGTGATCATGCCGCATGTGGTCGGTTCTGTAGAGGTGTATGAACCGCATACCTCCTGTCCGCTGATTCTGGAAAACAGCCAGGTTATGGTGCTGTGGGGGATGAACCCGCTGAATACCTTAAAAATTGCCTGGAGCAGTACCGATGAGCAAGGGCTGGAATACTTCCATCAGCTGAAAAAATCTGGCAAACCAGTGATTGCCATTGATCCTATCCGCTCCGAAACCATCGAATTCTTTGACGATAATGCCACCTGGATCGCGCCGAATATGGGCACCGACGTGGCACTGATGTTAGGGATTGCGCATACCCTGATGACACAAGGCAAACACGATAAAGTGTTCCTTGAAAAATACACCACCGGGTATCCGCAGTTTGAAGAATATCTGACAGGTAAGAGCGATAATACTCCGAAGAGCGCGGCCTGGGCGGCGGAAATTACTGGCGTACCGGAAGCGCAGATAGTCAAACTCGCTGAACTGATGGCGGCGAATCGCACAATGCTGATGGCAGGCTGGGGAATTCAGCGCCAGCAATATGGTGAACAGAAACACTGGATGCTGGTGACGCTGGCGGCGATGTTAGGGCAGATTGGTACACCGGGCGGCGGTTTTGGTTTCTCTTATCATTACTCCAATGGTGGCAACCCGACACGTGTTGGCGGCGTGCTGCCGGAAATGTCTGCGGCGATTGCCGGACAGGCCAGCGAGGCCGCTGATGATGGCGGAATGACGGCGATTCCTGTTGCCCGTATCGTCGATGCGCTGGAAAATCCTGGCGGCAAATATCAGCATAACGGTAAAGAGCAAACGTATCCGAATATCAAAATGATCTGGTGGGCGGGTGGCGGTAACTTTACCCATCACCAGGATACTAATCGTCTGATTAAAGCATGGCAGAAACCGGAGATGATCGTCGTTTCTGAATGCTACTGGACCGCAGCTGCTAAACATGCAGATATCGTATTACCGATCACCACATCGTTTGAGCGCAATGACTTGACGATGACCGGTGATTACAGCAACCAGCATATTGTGCCGATGAAGCAGGCTGTCGCTCCGCAATTTGAAGCGCGAAACGATTTTGATGTGTTTGCCGATCTTGCGGAATTACTGAAACCTGGCGGAAAAGAGATCTATACCGAAGGTAAAGATGAAATGGCGTGGCTGAAATTTTTCTATGATGCCGCTCAGAAAGGTGCCCGTGCGCAACGCGTCACTATGCCAATGTTTAATGCCTTCTGGCAGCAAAATAAACTGATCGAAATGCGCCGCAGCGAGAAGAACGAACAGTACGTTCGTTATGGTGATTTCCGCGCCGATCCGGTGAAAAATGCGCTGGGTACGCCAAGCGGCAAAATTGAGATTTACTCCAAAACGCTGGAAAAATTTGGCTATAAGGATTGCCCGGCACACCCAACCTGGCTTGCGCCTGATGAGTGGAAGGGTACCGGCGACGAGAAGCAGTTGCAGCTTCTGACCGCACATCCGGCACACCGTTTACATAGTCAGCTTAACTATGCGGAACTGCGTAAAAAATATGCGGTTGCAGATCGTGAACCAATCACTATTCACACCGAAGATGCTGCTCGCTTTGGTATTGCGAATGGTGATCTGGTGCGTGTGTGGAACAAACGTGGTCAGATTCTGACAGGCGCGGTGGTGACTGACGGGATCAAAAAAGGCGTGGTATGCGTGCATGAAGGTGCATGGCCAGATCTGGAAAATGGCTTGTGTAAAAACGGCAGTGCGAACGTGTTAACGGCGGATATCCCCAGCTCGCAGCTGGCAAATGCCTGTGCCGGTAACTCTGCGCTGGTGTATATCGAAAAATATACGGGCAATGCGCCGAAGTTAACGGCGTTTGATCAGCCAGCTATTCAGGCATAAGAAGTGAATAGCGCCCGGAAACGGGCGCTGAGGTTATGCAAACGTAAAGCTGCCTGATGCGCTATGCTTATCAGGCCTACATAGTCCCTGCAATATATTGAATTAGCAAGGTTTTGTAGGCCGGATAAGGCGTTCACGCCGCATCCGGCAGTAATACCAGACCTTTACGGCTTGCGCGCAATCAGCACCGCACGTTTAGGTGCCGGATAACCTTCAACTGTCTTACTCGGATCATGTGGGTCGAGGAAATCGGCCAGCGATTCAGTAACCATCCATTCGGTGCGTCGTTGCTCTTCTGTAGTGGTAACGCTCACATCTGCAATGCGGATATCTACAAAACCACACTTCTTCAGCCAGTTTTTCAGCGCCAGCGCGGAAGGGATGAAATAGACATTACGCATTTGCGCGTAACGATCGCCTGGTACCAGCACCGTGTTCTCATCACCATCAATAACCAGCGTTTCCAGCACCAGTTCACCTTCATTGACCAGTTGATCTTTCAACTGCCAGAGATGCTCCAGCGGTGAACGGCGATGGTAAAGCACGCCCATCGAAAAGACGGTATCAAAGGCTTTCAGTGCCGGAAGTTGTTCAATACCTAACGGTAACAAATGCGCGCGCTGATCATTACCCAGTAGTTTACGCACCGCTTCAAACTGGCACAGAAAAAGTTGCGTAGGGTCGATCCCCACCGCGAGGTGCGCGCCTGCGCCAATCATGCGCCACATGTGATAACCGCTGCCGCAGCCGACATCCAGAATGGTGCGTCCGGTTAAATCAGAAAGATGGGGCAGAACACGATCCCATTTCCAGTCGGAACGCCATTCGGTATCGATGTTGACGCCATACAGTGAGAACGGCCCTTTGCGCCACGGCATCAGGTTGCGCATCAGCGTTTCAATGCGTTTAATTTGCCCTGCGCTCAGTGGCTCTTCGCTTTCTGCCGTAACGCTATGCAATAAATCAAGACGATACGGTTTAATTTCAGGTAGAAACTCCACCGCATTTGACCACTGCTTAAACAACCCGTGCTGCTGCTCGCGCTGCCAGTTAGCAATCTGCGCGGGCAGCGTTTCGAGCCAGTGTGAAAGATGATTTTTGGCAATCAGAGAATAAAAGTTACCAAAGTCGATCATGCAGCGTCCTCTGCTTTTAATGCCACCAGTGAACCAAAGTTAAAGCACTGGAACCACAGCTCACTATGCTCAAAACCGGCTTTATGCAGGCGTGCTTTATGGGTTTCCACGGAATCGGTCAGCATCACGTTTTCCAGCATGCTGCGCTTCTGGCTGATCTCCAGTTCGCTGTAACCGTTGGCACGTTTAAAGTCGTGGTGCATGTTGAACAACAGTTCACCAACTTTGGCATCTTCGAAACTGAATTTTTCCGAAAGCACCAGCGCGCCGCCCGGGTTCAGTCCTTGATAAATTTTATCCAGTAATGCCTGGCGCTCGGAAGGTTCCAGGAATTGCAGGGTAAAATTCAGCACCACCATCGATGCGTTTTCAATGGCGATATCGCGAATATCACCTTCAATGACGTCTACTGGCGTAGGGGCTTTATAGGCGTCAATATGACGACGGCAGCGTTCAATCATCGCCGGGGAGTTGTCGATGGCAATAATTTTGCAATTATCATGATGAATGTTGCGACGCACCGAGAGCGTCGCCGCGCCCAGAGAACAACCCAGATCGTAAACCTGCGTACCAGGTTGAACGAAGCGCTCGGCTAACATACCAATCATGGAAATAATATTGGAATAGCCGGGTACGGAACGCTGGATCATATCCGGGAAGACTTCAGCTACCCGTTCATCAAAGGTCCAGTCGCCCAGTCTGGCGATAGGGGCAGAAAATAGCGTGTCGCGGTGAGACATAACGTAAAAATCCGGGAAAAAGAAAGTGGCGTATTGTGCGCTAACGCAGGGAGAAAACCAACTCCCAGGGCATATACCAAAGATTCGCCAGCACCATCAGCAACAGCGCACACCAGGTGGCGCTCATGCCGGAACGTCGCCAGCGGAACAGACGGTGATGAAAACCGTAATAATGCATCAGACGACCAGCAAGCAAAACGATGCCGCAAATATGCACCATCCAGGTTTCTGCGCCATTCATTTCCATAAACAGCATCAGCACAATCGCGATGGGAATATATTCCACCGCGTTACCATGAATGCGAATAGCGCTTTGCAGTTCGCTAAAACCGCCGTCGCCATAGGCAACGCGGTACTGCATTCGCAGGCGAACGACATCAAAAGAGAACTTCATTAATAACAACGCACTTAAAACGGCATACAGCGCGCTTACCATACAAACTCCCTTTAAAATGGCCGATGGCACCTGTCTATGATAGGTGGCAAATTCAGAAAAGAGAAGATTGCTGTGGAATAGCCGGAACTGCTCCGATCTCTGGAAGCGTTTTACGTAAGTCTTCCCACAGGGTATGTACCAGTTCCGGTGCCTGGGCAATGTCTGGCGTATGTAAAAAAAGATAAGGCGTAGTGGTCTGATGCCACTGCGCTAATTTTTGTAACCAGACCTGAAATAATTCCCGGTTTTGCGTCATATCATCACTACCGATAAAACGGATCAGCGGATTTGTCGCCGTCAGTACAGCATGTACCGGAACTTTAGGTTTTTTTCGTTGAGCGTCGCGAATAGCTTCACTGTGTGGACGTGCTGCATGAACCGGGCGGCTGTCTAAAATCACCCGATTAACGCCGCGCTGATGTAAACCGCGATTAAGCGTTTGTTCCTCTTCTCCTTTGGCGAAAAACTGTGGATGGCGGACTTCCACGCCATAATTAAATTCGCCAGGAAGAGAATCGAGAAAATGCCAAAGCGCAGGCAGCTCCCGTGGGCCGAATGTGGCAGGCAGTTGCAGCCAGTATTGCCCAATGCGCGGAGCCAACGGTGACATGCGGGTCAAAAATTCAGTCACTAAATCATCGCAATGCCGTAATGCTGCCTGATGCGAAATGGTCGCCGGAAACTTAAAACAGAAGCGGAAGTCATCTGTGGTCTGCTCACGCCAGCGCAGGACAACCTCGGGTTTCGGCAGGGCGTAAAGCGTGGTGTTGCCCTCCACGCAGTTAAAGTGGCGGGCATACTCTTCAAGGCTGGTGATCCCCAACCGCACCCATTTAGGATGCGACCATTGCGGTAGACCGATGTAAATCATAACGCGTGAAGGATCTCTTCCACGCTACGCACACGGGCGATGCGCGGGTAGATATGGTTGATACTGTTATTGTGCTGCTCGGCGCTGGCGGCACTACAGGCGTCTTCGGCAATCACCAGATTAAAGCCAAGTTCCCAAGCATTGCGGGCGGTGGATTCAACACCGATATTGGTCGAGATCCCACATAACACTATTGTATCGATACCTCGGCGGCGTAATTGCAACTCCAGATCCGTACCGTAAAACGCACCCCACTGACGTTTGATGATTTCGATATCACTGTCAGTTGCACCTAATGCAGCTGGATGTTGCCACCAGTTTTCGGGCAACACTTTAGCGGGGGAGGGGGCATCAACCGGCTGTTTTAATGCTTCAGCGTAATCGGCAGACCAGCCAACGCGCACCAGAAACACGGGCTGACCGCTGGCGCGAAATTTCGCCGCCAGCTTCCCGGCGCGATTAACTACCTCATCGGCAGTATGTGGACCACCGGCAAAAGGTAAGATGCCTTCTTGTAAATCGATCACCACCAGCGCAGTGGTTTTAGCATTAAGTTCAAGCATAATGACTCCTGAAAAAACAAAATCGTGCCTCACACCTTAATGCGATTAGCCGATGGCGGAACGACAAATTTTGTTAATTTTTATGAGTTCGGGCAACACCTTTATAGCAAACTGGCGTAGAGTCTGATTTCAGGCCCGATATAAAGTGGTAACGAGGCGTTCCAGCGCGGGCCAGGCTCTTACGGTGCGGCAGAATTTCCAGTATAATAGCCGCCTTTTTTCATTCAGTTGTGACATACAGCTAACGCTGCGACTTGGTCACCTGCGCAGCAGGGGGCATCCGCCGGCAGCTAAGTTAAGGGATATCTCATGCGTACAGAATATTGTGGACAGCTCCGTTTGTCCCACGTGGGGCAGCAGGTGACTCTGTGTGGTTGGGTCAACCGTCGTCGTGATCTTGGTAGCCTGATCTTCATCGATATGCGCGACCGCGAAGGTATCGTGCAGGTATTTTTCGATCCGGATCGTGCGGACGCGTTAAAGCTGGCCTCTGAACTGCGTAATGAGTTCTGCATTCAGGTCACGGGCACCGTACGTGCGCGTGACGAAAAAAATATTAACCGCGATATGGCGACCGGCGAAATCGAAGTGCTGGCGTCCTCGCTGACTATCATCAACCGCGCAGATGTTCTGCCGCTTGACTCTAACCACGTCAACACCGAAGAAGCGCGTCTGAAATACCGCTACCTCGACCTGCGTCGTCCGGAAATGGCTCAGCGCCTGAAAACCCGCGCTAAAATCACCAGCCTGGTGCGCCGTTTTATGGATGACCACGGCTTCCTCGACATCGAAACTCCGATGCTGACCAAAGCCACGCCGGAAGGCGCGCGTGACTACCTGGTGCCTTCTCGTGTGCACAAAGGTAAATTCTACGCACTGCCGCAATCCCCGCAGTTGTTCAAACAGCTGCTGATGATGTCCGGTTTTGACCGTTACTATCAGATCGTTAAATGCTTCCGTGACGAAGACCTGCGCGCTGATCGTCAGCCTGAATTTACTCAGATCGATGTGGAAACTTCTTTCATGACCGCGCCGCAAGTGCGTGAAGTGATGGAAGCGCTGGTGCGCCATCTGTGGCTGGAAGTGAAGGGCGTGGATCTGGGCGATTTCCCGGTAATGACCTTTGCGGAAGCCGAACGCCGTTATGGTTCTGATAAACCGGATCTGCGTAACCCGATGGAACTGACCGACGTTGCTGATCTGCTGAAATCTGTTGAGTTTGCTGTATTTGCAGGTCCGGCGAACGATCCGAAAGGTCGCGTAGCGGCTCTGCGCGTTCCGGGCGGCGCATCGCTGACCCGTAAGCAGATCGACGAATACGGTAACTTCGTTAAAATCTACGGCGCGAAAGGTCTGGCTTACATCAAAGTTAACGAACGCGCGAAAGGTCTGGAAGGTATCAACAGCCCGGTAGCGAAGTTCCTTAATGCAGAAATCATCGAAGACATCCTGGATCGTACTGCCGCGCAAGATGGCGATATGATTTTCTTCGGTGCCGACAACAAGAAAATTGTTGCCGACGCGATGGGCGCACTGCGCCTGAAAGTGGGTAAAGACCTTGGTCTGACCGACGAAAGCAAATGGGCACCGCTGTGGGTTATCGACTTCCCGATGTTTGAAGACGACGGTGAAGGCGGCCTGACGGCAATGCACCATCCGTTCACCTCACCGAAAGATATGACGGCTGCAGAACTGAAAGCTGCACCGGAAAATGCGGTGGCGAACGCTTACGATATGGTCATCAATGGTTACGAAGTGGGCGGTGGTTCAGTACGTATCCATAATGGTGATATGCAGCAGACGGTGTTTGGTATTCTGGGTATCAACGAAGAGGAACAGCGCGAGAAATTCGGCTTCCTGCTCGACGCCCTGAAATACGGTACTCCGCCGCACGCAGGTCTGGCATTCGGTCTTGACCGTCTGACCATGCTGCTGACTGGCACCGACAATATCCGTGACGTTATCGCCTTCCCGAAAACCACGGCGGCAGCGTGTCTGATGACTGAAGCACCGAGCTTTGCTAACCCGACTGCACTGGCTGAGCTGAGCATTCAGGTTGTGAAGAAGGCTGAGAATAACTGATATGACTCAAATACACGAAATCATTATCGACAATGATCGCTCTACTCCGGGATCCGAGTATAAGGAATTGGATGGAGAGAAAGCTTGGTCGGATGGGGAGAAAGCCGGATTTGGGCATATTCAAGCTACTTATACGAATGGGGAGAACCCTTTTACGCAAGGTACCTATCGGCAGACGGTCACACAGAGGAAAGGAAAAGAAAGTCTCATCGAATGGATTCCCGAAATTCCGGAATCGGGGAATTACGCGGTCTATGCCTCCTATCAATCTTTTCCGAACAGCACAGAGCAGGCACTGTATACCATCCATCATGCCGGAGGGGAAACCACAATCGCCGTCAATCAAACAATGGGGGGGGGGACTTGGATCTATCTGGGAAACTTCAAATTCACGGCACATGAACAAGCCCATGAGAGAATCGTATTAACGAATCAAAGCAATAAATCGGGAAAGATTATCACGGCAGATGCGATCAAGATCGGTGGCGGCATGGGGAACATCGCACGTAGCCCGCTAGAAAGTCCCTATCCGATAGAAGCAGAGACAAGCGGGTATCCACGGTTTACCGAGGCGGCCCGATATTGGCTACAATGGGCGGGAATGCCAGATAGTATCTATTCGAAAAGCGCTTTCCACCATGATTATCAAGACGACATTTACGCACGTCCCCGATGGGTTAATTATTTAAAAGAACAAGCCCATATCCCTATCGACATGGCCTTCGCATTCCATTCCGACGCAGGAACCACCCCGGATGACTCAATTATAGGGACACTCGGCATCTATATGTCTAAAAGCAACGACGGAATCTACACCAACCGGAAAAGCCGAGAGATCGCCAGAGACCTAACCGACATGATCCAAACACAGATCCT
>OGMJ01001094.1_pt1 | contig 12834 bp, 8 predicted proteins | sample 1573181 | NCBI WGS metagenome assembly OGMJ01 (sample SAMEA2582004, study PRJEB24529) | metagenome | biome: Human gut stool | place: China | collected 2011
CGGTCTGCAACGGCTGGTTCACAGGCTGACGATAGATTACTCCCGGAGCTTTCCGTTCCAAAGGCATATCATACAGTTCGCCACCAACCAGCCCCTTGCCGTCGAGCGGTTCGCCCAGCGGGTCGATCACACGTCCCAGCATGTCCTCTCCTACACGGATGGAGGCGATACGTTTGGTACGCTTCACGACGAATCCCTCTTTGATCTTGTCCGTCGGACCCAACAGCACAGCACCCACGTTGTCCTCTTCGAGGTTCATCACGATTGCTTTGATACCATTGTCAAACTCCAGCAATTCATTGGCTTCGGCATTTCGCAATCCATAGATACGCACTACGCCGTCGCTCACCTGGAGCACCGTACCGATTTCGTCAAGTTGCACATTGGCGTTGATTCCTTCGAGCTGCTTGCGCAATATATCAGATACTTCGCTTACTTTTATATTTTCAGACATTATACAATTCTCCTATTCTTATCAATAAATTGTTGTTTCACTCGCTTCAACTGCGTGGCAACGCTTGCATCCAACCGATAGTCGTTGATATCAAAGATAAACCCACCTTCGATAGAAGGATCTATCACCGTTTCCAGCTCCATCTGAGCATGCAGGATATGTGCGGCAGCCGACCGGATCCGGTCTTCTGTTTCCTTATTGACAGGAACGGCTGTAATCAGCTTTCCTACGCCAATATGTTTCAACTTCCGGTAGAGATCCAGATACATCAGGCTGATAAATTGCAGATAGCCTTCACGCCTGTTTCGCAGTACCAAAGTGATAAAACGGACAAACTCTCTGGTCGATTTTCCGTCACCGTCGGCAGCCGTGCAGACTAACGCCAACTTTTCCTTGGTCGTGATGACGGGATTATCAAGCGCTTCGCGCAGACCGGGCTGTTCACAAAAGCTGTGCGACAGGGTCAGAAACTCCTGATACAACCTGTCTTCCAGACCTTTTTCCTGTGCGTATTCAATGATAGCTTTTGCATAACGCATTGAGAGTATTCCGACTTCCATCTTCCTTAGTTCTTATTCGGGGTTAGTACTTCATCCAGCATACGGTCGATCATGCCCATCTGTGCTTCCTTGTCCTCAAGACTCTTGCGGAGCACTTTCTCGGCGATGTCCACAGAAAGCACGGCTACCTGGCGACGGATGTCGCGGATTGCTTCGTCTTTCTCAATCTGGATTTGTTGTTTCACCGCATCCAGTTCTTTTTGTGCGGCAATTTCGGCTTGTTTACGGGCCTCGTGAACAATCTTGTCACGTTCTTCCATTGCTTCCCTCAAGATGCGTCCTTGTTCTTTGTTGGCGGCAGCCACCAATGCGGTCGCCATGACGGCGGCCGTTTCCGTGCGCAGGCGCTGCGAGCCGAGCGTGATTTCGCGGAAACCTCCCCGGACGGCCAGGTCGATCTCTTCGGGCGAGAAGTCCCCTTCCGGCCCGATCAGAACCAGTACGTCGCCTCCTTTGTGCAGGATGTGGGGCAGAAATGCCTTGCCCAGGGCCGAACGGGGAGCGTCGCAGTGGGCGATGAATTTCTGTCCGTCGAAGGGCTGCTTGATGACCTGTCGCAGCGGAGTTATTTCGTGCAGGCGGGGGTGGTAGGCTTTGAGCGACTGTTTCACGGCAGCCGTGATGACCTTGTTCTCCCGTTCGGGCTTGAGCGTGCGTCGCTCGCTATGCTCCGTGGCGAGGGGGATGATCTCCGCGACCCCGATTTCCGTGGCTTTTTCGAGGAACCATTCGAACCGGTCGTTGTTTTTCGTCGGGGCGACGGCCATCGTCAGGCGGTAGGGCAGCTTGCCGAATTCGCTGTTGGTGTCGCGCACCCGCACCCGGCAGCGTTTGGGATTGTCGTCCACGATTTCACAGCGGTAGAGGTTACCGCGGCCGTCGGTGATGTGCAGCTCTTCGCCGCAGGCCATGCGAAGCACGCGGATGCAGTGTTTCGACTCTTCCTCGCTGAGCGTATATTCCGGAGGAACGATATCGGGGGCGTAAAACAGTTGCATTTTTTATAAATTGTTTACCTTTGCAAAGGTAAATAAAATCCAACGAACCGATGAAGCGATATTCTTTATTTTTAATTTCATTGATTCTGCTTATGACTACGGGATGCAACCAGCGTAAAGAGGTGGCGGAGAATCCGTTCTTCGAGGAGTGGGAAACGCCCTACGGCGTGCCTCCTTTCGACCGGATCCGGCCCGAACACTTTCTGCCTGCCTTCCAGCGGGCGATGTCGATTCAGGAAGCCGAGATCGACGCTATCAAATCCAACGGCGATCAGCCCTCTTTCGAGAATGTCATTCTGGCTTACGACCGTTCGGGTTTGATGCTGGAGCAGGTGGGGCTGGTTTTCAACATGCTCTGTTCGGCCGACGTGAACGATCAGTTATTGGCGGCGAAAGAGCAGGCGATGCCGTTGCTGGCCGCCCATCGGGACAATATTCTGCTCGACGAGGTGCTTTTCGACAAGATCAAAGCCGTTTACGACCGTCGCGGCAGCCTCGGCCTCGATGCCGTGCAGACGCGCCTGGTGGAGAAGATTTACGGTAAGTTCGTGCGGGCGGGAGCGCTGCTCGATCCGCAGCAGAAGGAGCGGTTGCGTCAAATTAACGGCGAATTGGCGCTGCTGCCCGTGAAATTCGGCAATAATGTCCTCCGGGCGACGAATGATTTTATGTTGAAACTGACGGAGAAACAGCTCGACGGGCTGCCTGCAAGCGTGCAGGGGATGGCCCGGGAGAAGGCTGCGGAGTTGGGATTGAACGATGCGTGGGTCGTTACGCTCGACGCTCCCAGCCGGATTCCGTTTCTCACGTATTCTACTCAGCGCGACTTGCGGGAGCAGTTGTACAAAGCATATATCGACCGTTGCAACGAAGGCAGCGAGTACGATAACCGCTCTCTGGTGAACGATTTCGCCCGCCTGCGTAACGAGAAAGCCCGCTTGCTGGGCTATCCCTCCTATGCGGCTTATGTGACGGCCGATGAGATGGCCGGAACGCCCGCTGCCGTTTATGAGTTGTTGAACGAAGTGTGGACGCCGGCGCTCGATCGCGCCAAGGAAGAGATGGCCGAGATGAATACGATGTTGCAGCGGGATGTGCCGGGGGCGACGTTCGAACCCTGGGATTGGTGGTATTACGCCGAAAAGGTGCGCAAGGACAAATATGCGCTCTACGATGCTACGCTGCGGCCCTATTTTTCGCTCGAAAATGTTCGGGAAGGCGCTTTTTCGCTGGCGAACCGGCTTTACGGGATTACGTTCCGTCCGTTGGTCGCACCGGTTTACCACAAGGATTGCTCGGTATATGAGGTGCTCGACGTGGACGGGACTCATTTGGGCGTGCTCTGGTTCGACTGTTTTCCGCGCAGCGGCAAGAGCAGCGGTGCGTGGTGTACCGCGTTCCGCAGCCAGCGCTACGAAGGCGACGAACGCATCGCTCCTGTGGTCGCCATCGTATGCAATTTTACTCCGCCGACCAAATTGACGCCTTCGCTGCTTACGCTCGATGAGGTCCAGACCCTTTTTCATGAGTTTGGGCACGGGCTGCATGCGCTTTTCGCCGACGTGAAATATCGGTCGCTCGGCAGGGTGGAGGGCGATTTCGTGGAGCTCCCTTCGCAGATCATGGAGAATTGGGCGACCGAACCCGAAGTGCTGCGCCACTATGCGATCAATTATACGACGGGAGAGGTGATTCCCGAACGCTTGATCAAGCGCATCCGCGAAAGCGGCAAGTTCAACCAGGGCTTCATTGTCACCGAACTGGTAGCTGCCGCTCTTACCGATATGGATATTCACGCTATTACGGAGTACGAACCTTTCGATGTGAACGAGTTCGAAGCCGATGCCGTGTACGGTCGCCGGGGATTGATCCCGCAGATACAGCCCCGCTACCGCTATCCCTATTTCCTGCATATTTTCGATGGGGGCTATGCGTCGGGATACTATTTCTATATCTGGGCGCAGGTCCTCGACAAAGACGCTTTCCGGGCCTTCGAACAGACCGGCGACGTATTCGACCGTGCGACCGCCCGGAAATTCCGGACGCTGCTTTCTCGGGGCGGTTCGGCGGACGGTATGACCCTCTACCGGGATTTTCGCGGGGCCGATCCTGATAAACGGGCGATGCTCGTGGCCTGTGGCCTGATGGAGGAGCTGCCCGAAGAACCTGCCGACAGCCTTGCCGTGCCCGTCGTGACCCTCGAACCGAATGAAAAGCCTAAAATCTAATTTAACCGATGAAAAAGATTGTTATGACATTTTTAACCGCTTTGGCAGCCGGATGCGCGGACCATACGATGCCCGTTGCCCAGCTGCCTGAAATTGATACGAACAACCCCTTGCTCGCGGAGTGGAATACGCCGCACGAAACCCCGCCGTTCGACCGGATCCGGGTGTCCGATTACGAACCGGCGTTCGATGCCACGATCGCTGTGTCGCGTCCCGAAATCGACGCGATCGTAAACAATCCAGCCAAGCCGACCTTCAATAATACGATCGTGGCGCTCGATCGTCAGGGCCGGCTGCTTTCGCGGGTCGAAGGTATTTTTTTCAACCTGCTCGAAGCGGATGCTACGCCCGAGATGCAGCAGGTGGCCGAGAACGTACAGCCCAAATTGACGGCCCTGTCCAACGACATATCGCTCAACCCGCAGCTCTTCGAGCGTGTGAAGGCCGTCTATGAACATCCGGGGTGGTTCCTTTCGAAAGAGGACAAGAAATTGCTGGAGGAAACCTATAACGGTTTCGTGCGCAGCGGTGCGAACCTTTCCGATGAGGACAAGGAACTGTACCGGCAATATTCGACCGAACTTTCGGAGCTTTCGCTCCGGTTCAGCCACAATGTGCTGGCTGCCACGAATGCCTTTACGATCAATATCACGGATCCGGCGCAGGTGGCCGAGCTTCCCGATTTCGTGCGGGACGGTATGGCCGCCGAAGCCAAGGCCCGTGGCGAGCAGGGATGGACGGTGACGCTTCAGGCGCCGAGTTACGTCCCTTTCATGGAGTATTCGACCAACCGCGAGCTGAAGGAGAAGCTTTGGAGAGCCAGCAACTCCCTCTGCTTGGGCGGTGAGTTCGACAATACGGAGAACATCAAGCGGATGGTCAATCTGCGTTTGAAGATCGCCAACCTGTTGGGGTATCCGACGTACGCCGATTACGTGCTGGCCGACCGAATGGCTGAAAACGCGCAGACGGTCAATGCTTTCCTGGATGAATTGCTTGCCCAGACCAAGGAGTATGCCGTGAAGGATTACAATACGATCGGGGAGTATGCCCGCTCGCAGGGTTTCGAAGGCGAGGTCATGCCCTGGGATAAGGCTTATTTCTCGGAGAAGTACCGCCATGAGAAATACGAGCTCAACGAGGAGTTGGTGAAGCCTTACTTGCAGTTGGACAGGGTGAAGCGGGGGGGATTCCTGCTTGCCAATAAGCTCTACGGCCTTAATTTCACGCCGAATCCCGAAGTCCCGGTCTATCATCCCGAGGTGACGGCTTACGACGTGACCGACAAGGACGGTCGCTTCCTGGCGGAACTTTACCTCGACTTCTTCCCCCGGGCTACCAAACGCGGCGGGGCTTGGGAAACCGAGTTCCGGAGCGTTTCAATCGTCGAGGAACACGAAACCCGCCCGCTGGTGTCGCTGGTGATGAACTTCACCAAGCCGACCGATACGACTCCTTCACTGCTTACTTTCAGTGAATTCGAAACTTTCCTGCATGAGTTCGGACACGCGCTGCACGCCATTCTTTCGGAGGGAGAGCACGAGTCGATCAGCGGTACGCACGTATATCAGGATTTCGTCGAGCTGCCTTCGCAGATCATGGAGAATTGGGCGACCGAGAAAGAGTTCCTCGACTTGTGGGCCGTGAATTACAAGACCGGAGAACCGATTCCTGCCGACCTGATTGCCAAGATCGTCGCCGCAGAGAACTATCAGGCGGCTTATTTCAATGTCCGCCAGTTGCTGTACGGGCTCAACGACATGGCATGGCATTCGATCGACAAGCCGTTCGAGGGCGATGTCGAACTGTTTGAACGGACGGCGATGGCTCCGGCTCAGGTACTCCCGGTTGTCGAGGGTGCTGCGATGTCGCCGGCTTTCAGCCACATTTTTGCCGGCGGATATGCTGCGGGCTATTACGGTTACAAGTGGGCCGAGGTGCTGGCGGCCGATGCCTTCTCGCTGTTCAAGGAGAAGGGTATTTTCAATCCCGAAGTGGCGGAGGCTTTCCGCCGCGAAATTCTCTCGAAGGGCGGTCACGAACATCCGATGACGCTCTATGTGAATTTCCGGGGACACAAGCCCGAAACCAAGGCTCTGATCGAAAAGATGGGGCTCGAAAAATAGAGTTGTTGTCGGCGTGGGTTTCCCATCCTGAAAATCGAAAGGGCTGCCTACAGAGGCAGCCCTTTTCGTGTGAGTGTATAGAAGACCGGGACGATCGAGAACGGATGTGGTATGTCGCGCGAATCGTTTGTGCGGGGAAGAGTAGTTATTTTGACAATAAAACCACCCGTGCAATGGTAGCACGGGTGGTTTATATTTTGATGATTGCTGGCGGGATCAGAACTTGCTTGTAACGGGATCAGAACTCCGAGGTGAAGTAAAATCTGATGTCCTTGAAGTTTTCCTGCGCCAGGGCCAGGGCATAGCTGGTGTCGGCCAGAAATACATCGCGGCCGTGCTTGTCGATGGCCATGTTCGTATGTTTGCGCCGTTTGAAGTCGGCCAGCTGCTCGGCGTTGTCGCTCTCGATCCAGCAGGCTTTGCAAAGTGAGAACATCTCCCAGCGGCGGGCGGCGTTGTATTCGTGCGCCAGGCGGTATTCGATCACCTCGAATTGCAGGGCGCCCACCGTGCCGATGATTTTGCGGCCGTTGAGCGACGAGGTGAAGAGCTGCGCCACGCCTTCGTCCATGAGCTGATCGATGCCTTTGGCCAGTTGCTTGAATTTCAGCGGATCGGCATTCTCGATATAACGGAACTGTTCGGGTGCGAAGGAGGGAATGCCTGTGAATTTGAGCTTTTCGCCTTCGGTGAAGGTGTCGCCGATCTTGAAGTTGCCCGTGTCGTGCAGGCCGACGATGTCGCCCGGGTAGGCGAAGTCGATGACCGATTTCTTTTCGGCCATGAAGGCCGTCGGCGAGGAGAACTTGAGCTGCTTGCCGCTGCGTACGTGCAGGTAGTTATGGTTGCGCTCGAACGTCCCGGAGCAGATTTTCAGGAAGGCGATGCGGTCGCGGTGGTTCGGATCCATGTTGGCGTGGATCTTGAAGACGAAGCCTGTCATTTTCTCCTCGGCAGGCTCCACGATCCGGGTTTCGGTCGGCGCAGGGCGCGGCGAGGGGGCGATGCGGATGAAACACTCCAGCAACTCCTTCACGCCGAAATTATTGACCGCCGAGCCGAAGAAGACCGGGGCCAGCTCAGCCCGCAGGTAAGCGTCGCGGTCGAAAGCGTCGTACACGCCTTCGACCAGTTCGGTGTCTTCGCGCAGTTGCTTGGCGTAGCGTTCGGAGATGTATTCGTCCAGTTCGGGCGAGGCGAGGTCGTTGATCTCTACGGTCGAAGCGTCGGCCGTCTGCCGTTCGTCGCTCGTAAAGAGCGTGAGGTTCTTCTCGTAGATGTTGTAAACGCCCTTGAAGGTGTCGCCGCTCGAAATCGGGAATGAGAGGGGACGTACCCGGATGCGGAGTTCCTTCTCGATTTCGTCCAGCAGGTCGAAGGGATCCTTGCAGGGGCGGTCGAGCTTGTTGACGAAGACGATCACCGGGGTCTGCCGCATGCGGCAGACGTCCATCAGCTTGCGGGTCTGGGACTCGACGCCCTTGGCGCCGTCGATGACGATGATTACGGAGTCCACCGCCGTCAGCGTGCGGTAGGTATCTTCGGCGAAGTCTTCGTGGCCCGGGGTATCGAGAATGTTGATCTTGCGGCCCTGGTATTCGAAGCCCATGACGGACGTAGCGACCGAAATACCGCGCTGACGTTCGATCTCCATGAAGTCGGAGGTGGCTCCCTTCTTGATTTTATTGCTTTTGACCGCTCCCTCGACGTGGAGGGCGCCGCCGAAGAGCAGCAGTTTTTCGGTCAGGGTCGTTTTACCGGCGTCCGGGTGCGCGATGACGGCGAACGTCCGCCGGCGGGTGATCTCTTCCTGTAAGGTCATAAACGGTAATAAAGATTGTGGGTGAGTTCTCTTGCAGATTATTTATTGTCCGGTTTGGGGTAGTCGGAGTTGTAGTGGCAGCCGACCGACTCTTTCAATGCGCTGCCTTGTTTGATGACCAGGTAGGCCACGGCGATCATGTTGCGCAGTTCGCACAGCTCGCGATTGGGCTTGATCTTGTTGTGTAGCTCTTCGGTCTCTTCGTAGATGATCGACAGGCGGCGCAGGGCGCGTTCGAGCGAGAGATTCGAGCGGACGATGCCGACGTAGTTGGACATGATGGCCTGCATCTCGCGTTTGGACTGGATGATCATCAGCATCTCTTCGGTGTGCTGGGTGCCTTCGAAATCCCAGTCGGGAATACCCTCCTGGATTTCGACCGAGGAGAGCCGGGAGGTGGCGTGTTTGGCGGCTTGGTCGGCATAGACGACCGCTTCGATCAGGGAGTTCGAAGCCAGCCGGTTGGCGCCGTGCAGCCCCGTGCAGGAGGTTTCTCCCAGGGCATAGAGCCGTCGGATCGAGGTTTCGCCGTTGAGATCGACCTTTACGCCGCCGCAACAGTAGTGTGCCGCCGGTGTGACGGGGATCAGGTCGCGGGTGATGTCGATGCCGAGCGAGAGGCATTTTTCATAGATGTTCGGGAAATGCCGGCGCGTCTGCTCCGGATCTTTGTGCCGCACGTCGAGATAGACGAAGTCCTCGCCCCGGCGGGTCATTTCGGTATAGATGGCCCGGGCCGTCACGTCGCGCGGTGCGAGCGATTTCATCGGGTGGTATTTGTCCATGAACTCTTCGCCGTTTTGCAGACGCAGGATCGCGCCGTAACCCCGCATCGCCTCCGTGATGAGGAAATTGGGCTTTTCGGCCGGATGGTAGAGCGAGGTGGGGTGGAATTGGATGAACTCCATGTTTTCGGTGATGGCCTTGGCGCGGTGGCACATGGCGATGCCGTCGCCTGTGGCGACGCTCGGATTGGTCGTCGAAGAATAGACGTTGCCGCAGCCGCCCGCAGCGACGACGGTGAATTTGGCCAGCACGGTTTCGATCTCGTTGCTCTCCAGGTTCAGCACGTAAGCTCCGAAGCAGGCCAGGCCGCGCGTGTGGCGGGTGACGAATTCGCCCAGGTGGTGCTGTGTCAGCAGGTCGATGGCGAAATGGTGTTCGAGAACCGTGATGTTGGGGTGCTTGCGTACCGAGGTTATCAGGGCCCGTTCGATCTCAGCGCCCGTGAGGTCCTCGTGGTGGAGGATACGATGTTCGGTATGTCCGCCTTCGCGGTTGAGTTCGAAGCGTCCGTCGGGTGTCTTGTCGAATTTCGTGCCCCAGGCGATCAGGTCGCGGATCAGCTCCGGGGCCCGGCGAACTACCAGTTCGACGGCTGCGGGGTCGCATTTGCCGGCACCGCAGACCAGGGTGTCGTGAATATGTTTTTCGAACGTGTCGGGCGCATAGGTCACCGAACAGATGCCTCCCTGGGCATAGTTGGTGTTGCACTCGTCCATTTTCCCTTTCGTTACCAGTGTAACGTGGCCGTGTTCTGCGGCTTTGAGGGCGAAACTCAGTCCGGCGGCGCCGGATCCGATGACCAGAAAATCGGTTTTCATGGTTTTCAGCGATTGGACAGGCCGAGATAGTGCTGGCGTGCGATGAAGCCGGATCGAGCCGACTTATATCCGGACGCAGCCTATCAGAGCGAAATTTTTTGTAAAGATAGCAAAAGGGAACGACGAGCCGAACCCGTTCGAGCTTGTCCGAACCGCCTTCTATCTGATGCAAAGATAGTGAAAGCCGAGCGCAGCGCCAAATTTATTTGCTGGTCTAAACCGGGTATCTTTTCCGTAAAGACCGGGATTTTTATTAATTTTGTGCCCGCTATATGCTGAAAATGGAAAGACATATCGACATAGACCGTTTCGACTACGACCTGCCCGACGAGCGGATCGCCAATTATCCGCTCGGGGAGCGATCGGCATCGAAGCTGCTTGTTTACGAACGGGGGGAAATCTCGGAGCGCCGCTTCCGCGACATCGGCGACATACTGCCTGAGGGGACCCTGCTGGTGTTCAACAATACCAAGGTGATTCGGGCGCGGATTATCATGCACAAACCTTCGGGTGCTCGGATCGAGGTATTCTGCCTCGAACCGCACGATCCGGCGGATTACGAGCGGGCGTTCGCCGTGAAAGGTTCGTGCCGCTGGAGCTGCATCGTGGGTAACCTCAAAAAATGGAAAGAAGGCCCGCTGGTGATCGATTTCGAATATGAAGGTCGCGCGGAACGGATGCTGGCCTGGCGTGAGGGCGAGGGCGGCCGCGAGCAGATCGTCCGCTTCGAATGGACGGCTGATCTGACGTTCGGACAACTGCTGGAACATCTGGGCCGGATTCCGATCCCGCCTTACCTGAACCGCGAGAGTCAGGAGATCGACAATACCCGTTACCAGACCGTCTATTCGAAATTCGAAGGTTCCGTGGCCGCTCCGACGGCCGGCCTGCACTTCACACCGGAGTTGATCGAGCGGATGCGGACGCAGGGGTTTTCGTTCGAAGAGGTGACCCTGCACGTGGGGGCCGGAACATTTCTGCCCGTGAAAGACCGCGATGCGGCGGCGCATCCGATGCATACGGAACATTTCGAGATCCGTCGAAGCAGCGTGGAGCGGCTGCTGGAGAAGTGGGATAATATTACGGCGGTAGGTACCACTTCCGTCCGAACGCTGGAGTCTTTGACGGCGCTGGCGTGGCGGATCCGTACTTCGGGTGCGCCCGATGCGAGCCGCGTGATCGGGCAGTGGGAGTTGTACGACTTGCCCGAGGTGTTTACAGGCCGCGAAGCATTGCAGGTACTGTCAGACTATATGGTTCGTGAGGGGATCGAGAAACTCAAGGCCGCCACGCAGATCATGATTACGCCGCTGGGATACCGTTTCCGGATCGTGCGCAATATCGTCACGAACTTCCACCAGCCCAAATCGACGTTGCTGTTGTTGGTGTCGGCTTACGTGGGAGATGATTGGCATCGGATTTACGACTACGCCCTCACGCACGATTTCCGTTTTTTGAGTTACGGGGATAGCTCGGTGCTGATGCGTTGAGAACTTTGAATTATAAATGAAAACGGCCGGAACGTGATAGTTTCCGGCCGTTTGTTGTGACGGGGATTGCTTGTTAGTGGCTTACGGCCCCCATCTCTTCGGGCTTGTGTTTGTAGCGGAAGACCATTGCGAAGACGATGGCGACGACCAGCGCGTAACCCGCAAAGATATACCATGATTCGGGCCAGCCGAAAGCATCGACTACCGCACCTGCCGCGTAGGAGCCGAAGAAAGCACCGAGTCCGTTGGTCATGATCATAAAGACACCCTGCGCCGAGGAACGGATGTCGGGGGTAGTTTCCTTTTCGACGAAAAGCGAGCCCGAAATGTTGAAGAAGTCGAATGCGACCCCATAAACGATCATCGAGAGGATCAGGAAAACGGCACCCGATCCCGGATTGCCGATACCGAAGAATCCGAAGCGGAGCACCCAGGCCAGCATCGAGATCAGCATCACCCATTTGATGCCGAAGCGTCGCAGGAAGAAGGGAATCAGCAGGATGCAGAATGTTTCGGACATTTGCGAGAGCGAGAGCAGGATTACCGAGTGGCGCACGATGGGCGAGTCGGCGTATTGGGGCATCGTGCCGAAGTTCTGAATGTAACTGTCGCCGAAGGCATTGGTAATCTGAAGAGCGGCGCCCAGCAGCATCGAGAAGATGAAGAAGATCGCCATGCGTTTCTCCTTGAAGAGAGCGAATGCGCGGAGTCCGAGCGTGTCGATCCACGATTGGCTTTTCCGGGCATGACTGACCGGACAGCCCGGCAACGTGAAGGAGTAGATCGCGAGAATCAGGGAGAGGATGGCCGAAACGTACAGTTGCCAATAGGTCAGTTTGATCTGTACGCCGCCTATCTGAACCAGATCGACGAACCACATGGCGGCGATGAAGCCGACCGTACCCCAGCCCCGGATGGGCGGGAAGTGCTTCACGGCATCGAGTTTCGCCAGGTCGAGGGCATTGTAGGCTACCGAGTTCGAGAGGGCGATGGTGGGCATGTAGAACATGACGCTCATCAACATGCAGGTGTACAGGGGGCCGTAGGCGGTTTGCGAGGCGGCTGCGACGAGGAACCCGGCGCTGATGAGCTGGCAGATGCCCAGCAGCTTCTGCGCGGGGATCCAGCGGTCGGCGATGATACCCATGAGGGCCGGCATGAAGAGCGATGCGATACCCATCGTAGCGAAGAAACTGCCGATTTGCAACCCTGTGAACTGAAGACCTCCGCCGAGGTAGGCGCCCAGCGAAATGAGCCACGAACCCCAGATCGCGTACTGCAGGAAGTTCATGACGATAAGACGGAATTTGATTCCCATAATTGGTTGATTTATGTGTTGTTTTACTTTTGCAGGCCGTTTTTCCCGAAAGGGGTTATGAACAAAAGTATAAATTTTTTTCGGAATTTTCTTTGCAGTTGAAAAATAAAGTTCTACTTTTGCATCACCGAAAGGACATTGAGCTATGGTGTAATGGTAACACAACAGATTCTGGTCCTGTTATTCTTGGTTCGAATCCAGGTAGCTCAACACAAAGAACGCGCCGCTGATATT
>OGMJ01001105.1_pt1 | contig 12743 bp, 17 predicted proteins | sample 1573181 | NCBI WGS metagenome assembly OGMJ01 (sample SAMEA2582004, study PRJEB24529) | metagenome | biome: Human gut stool | place: China | collected 2011
AATATTGGGAAAAGAAAAAAGCAAGATCAGAGATACAGGCCATGCTCAGGCACTGGCAAATCATCGCCGATTTTATTCGTAACCCAGATAACTTTGATCTCGACCGGGTTACCGGATACCGGCTTGATGTCATTGGCCGGATAGTCGGCCTTCACCGTAGTGTGCCTGCTGTTATTGCCCGTGTATTTTTCGGGTTTGACGGACATCTGAATACCGCAGGCTTCGACAGTAAATCTAATGCGGCGTATGTCGGCGCACCTTTCTACAGCAAGTTTTCGCCGGCATATGGTGACTATCAACTGGCTGACAATGAGTATCGCAGGTTCCTTCGGGTCAAAATTGCGCGAAACGCCGCAGGTGCAACGATAGCGTCAGACGATCGGGTCAGCCTGCAGGATGTTATACAGACGGCTTTCAACGGCGAAGCTTACGTGACCGACAGAAAAGACATGACGCTTGCTTTGAACGTTTCGCCGCGGGTATCAGTTGAAGAGTTACGCCTGATTGTGAAGCTTGGCCTGCTGCCGAAACCTGCGGGCGTTCGATACGATTATTTTTATCAGGTGACTCCTGGTCTGACATTCGGTTTCTCGCGAAACCCTTCGGCCAGAGGATTCGCCAGCAAGTTTAATACCGCCTACCAGGGCGGTTTTTTTTCGAGGAAAATCCATGTCTAAGATTGTACGATATCAGGGAGATGTTCGGGCTTTTGCCTCTGATGCACAGGGAATGGAAAGAACCGTGTTTGGTGGAACAAATCAGGCGGATGACCTGACCTCGCAAATTACGGCATCTTTCCTTCGCGGATGGGGCATTGTTGGCGCTTCCGAACACCCCTCGCTTGAGGACTTCAATGCGGCAATGTATGCAATGAGTCAGTTCATTGCGTATCAGCACCAAATGGGGGTTCCAGAGTGGCATGCAGAACAGGAATATCATATCGGTTCGATCTGCACACATAACGGTGAATCTTATCAGTCCTTACAAAATGCAAATATTGGTAGCCAGCCGCCATCAGCAAAATGGACTCCTGTATTAACGTCAAAAAACGGTCTCGCAAACCTTGGTATTAAAGACGCATCAACAACACAGGTGGGTTTAGTCCGGTTAACGTCATCGCGGGTATCGGGTGCAGAGGATATTGCAGCCACAGCTAATGCTGTCGCGCAAAACTATACGGACATAAAATCTTTGCAAAACAAAACTCAGGATTCAACTACGACACAGAAAGGAATTGTTCAACTTACATCATCAAGGGTATCCGAATCTGAAACGCTTGCTGCAACAGCAAAAGCGGCAGCGATGAATTATGCGGATATTGTAGCTCTGCAAGGCAAGACCAATGATGCAACCCCAACAAACAAGGGAATTATCCGCGTATCTGATTCCAGAACATCAACAGAATCTGGTGTTGCTGCATCATCACTTGCTGCATCACAAAACTATTCAGATATGAAAGGGTTGTTTGGTCAATGCGGAATGAAATCTAGAAATCTCGGTGTCGTATACACCAACAGCCAGTCTTTCGCCATATTTGTAAGCGTCAATGCGGTGCTGTCTGACGGTAGTTCATTTCTGAGCGCCAACGTTAATGTGGATGGTAATTCGGCTAATTTTCGCGGCTCTCAGACAACAAATCTTGCAGGGCAAAGAGCAACTATCGCATTCATGGTTCCTGCCGGTGCGACCTATATTGTGCAGCAGTTTTCAGGAACAGTGTCAGATGTTACCTGGGTAGAGGTGGATAAAAAATGATAACAATGATGAAGTATTACAAAGATGAAAATAACGTCGTATATGCCTACGATGCGTATGGCACACAGGATGCTTTTATCAAAGAAGGGCTTGTGCCAATCACCAGAAGTGAGGCTATGGCAATTATTAATCCCCCACCGACTCATGAACAACTCATCCAGGCTGCTGAAAATGAGCGACAGCGATTACTGTCCGCCGCTGATGCAATTATGCTCGACTGGCGCACAGAGCTGATGCTGGGTGAAATCAGCGATGCCAACAGAGCTAAACTTTCGGCGTGGCTTTTATATAAGAATCAGGTTAAGGCTGTTGATGTAACAACCTACCCTGAGATTAACTGGCCTCCAGAGCCAAATCTATAAATTCTGAGCTAATCGATCAACAGTAACAGAATTAACCTGCATAGCTGTTTCTAAGTTTTCTTATGACATAAGGCTCTATTTTTTTTGCAATAAAGTAAGAAAAAAGAATGGCTATGCAAATGGATGGGATTAATGAGGTTATGGAAAAATAACCTGACAGATTAAAACTTGATATTAGACTGTTGGATAATGCTACTATCAAATTCTCATGAATTAAGTAAAGGGGATAACTTATAAATCCAAAAAAAAGTAGATATTTGTTTTTCATGGTGGTAGTGAACGCTGGAATATAAAATGAACCTATGAATATAATGAATAAAGTTAACAGGGATATGATATTCCCAATTCCATAATTATCTTTGAATAAAATATACCCTGAAAGAAGGTTGAGGGTTAATGTTATAAAGAGAGATGCTATGATAACCGGGTTTTTATTGTTGTTCTTAATCTCATAAACGCAACAACCAATGTAAAACCATCCAAAACTATGTAAGCCAGTACATGTGAATAGTAGTTCAAAAGCACCAGGGGCAACTAACTCTCCAGTGATGTATAAAGGCAACATCATAAAGAGCATAATCATAAAAATCTTTCTTCCCATCAGAAAGAAAATGAATCCAGCGAAAATGTAAAAGAAAACTTCAACGTATAATGTCCAGAAGGCACCCTCTAATGAGTTGATGGTAGTATGGAATATTGAGTTTAATAGTTGCGGGTGAATAAAAGTGATGCCAGGTATGGCATCTGTCAAATTTGGTGTTCCGGCAGGTCTGTTATGAATAAACACAGAGTAAAGAAAGATGAATGCTGTACATGATAGCATTGCCGGAAATAATCTCGTCCATCTTTTTAGTAAGAAATTTATCATATTTTTGCAATTATCCATCGACAAAAAGATAACATACCCTGATATCATGAAAAATAACTGCACGCCATGCATGCCATATTTAAATGGGATGATATTTCCTGTGTAATGGACGAAGTTTAAATATTCAGGCCAGCGAGAAAAAACATGGAAAGAGATAACAAGAAGTATAGCAAGTCCTCTAAGCCCATCTAAATGTTGCAATCGACTGGTTAACCTATTCGAGTTCATATGTTGTATTTGCTGGTTTTAATGTGTACAAAAATAATGTGAGTAGTATAAGGTTAATTTGTTGAATTGTACAGATAGTGCATTTATAGGGAGTGTTTGAAAAATTACAATATTAAATGAACCTTTTTTATAACCATCAAAAATCTGGTGATGCTTCGCCGTTTCTCCTGTTTTCATAACAGGAGAAATCCCATGATTTACGGTTATGCCCGAGTATCAACAAACCACCAGGACACTGAATTGCAACTAACGGCGCTCAAGTCAGCGGGTTGTGAGAAAATTTTTGAAGAGCATGCCAGCGGGAGGAAATCGAATCGGCCGGTTCTAAAACGGCTGATCGCCACTATGCAGCCGGGGGATGAACTGGTGGTCTGAAAGCTGGACAGGATAGGCCGCAACGTTCTGCATGCGCTGTTGATGTTCCAGCAGTTACAGGAAAAGGGTATCAACTTCCGCAGTATTACCGATGGCGTGGATCTCAAAACAGCCAGCGGCCGCTATAACTTTCGTAACATCCTTTCCGCAGCACAATATGAATCTGATCTTAATAGCGAACGTACCTTAGCAGGGCTGGCCGTAGCCAGGGCAAAAGGGCGAGTTGGTGGTCGCAGGCCTAAGTTCACGGATGAGCAATGGCGGGAAATGGGGGAGCGGATGGCAACCGGTGAATCACGACAAAGCGTATCAAAAACGTATGGAGTAGGGCTCTCAACTCTGTATAAAAAGTTTCCAGCTAGCTGATAACGGGAAAGAAACAGAGAAGGGCACAAATATTGTGTACTTTAATGTGCCCTTTAATTTATTGATTGGTGGTTGAATTGTCCGTAACTTTTTGATTTAAGTGCAAATTTCTAATAAATTAGAACACTTTCTTAAATGGTTTCACTGAAACGTGTTCATAGACTCCTGCCGCTACGTACGGGTCAGCATCGGCCCAGGCCTGAGCTGCTTCCAGCGATTCAAATTCAGCAATAACGGTTGAGCCAGTAAATCCCGCAGCCCCTGGATCGTTACTGTCTACCGCTGGCATTGGACCAGCTGTCAACAAACGACCTTCATCATGCAGTAACTGTAAACGTGCTAAATGTGCCGGACGAACGGAAAGGCGTTTTTCGAGGCTATCAGCTTTGTCTTGAGCGTAAATAACATACAACACGGGCACAACTCCTTGTTCGGGAAAGTTGTAAAGTACGTTATTTGAAAGGGCGAAGATCTGCAACGGAAAGATGATGTCTTTGTTAAGGCCATGCATAAAGTAAGGGTAATTACGCCAAAAATGACATTTTCACTGATCCTGATCGTCTTGCCTTATTGAATATGATTGCTATTTGCATTTAAAATCGAGACCTGGTTTTTCTACTGAAATGATTATGACTTCAATGACCCTTGATTTACCTCGCCGCTTCCCCTGGCCGACGTTACTTTCGGTCTGCATTCATGGTGCTGTTGGCGGGTCTGCTCTATACCTCGGTACATCAGGTTATTGAACTACCTGCGCCTGCGCAGCCGATTTCTGTCACGATGGTTACGCCTGCTGATCTCGAACCGCCACAAGCCGTTCAGCCGCCACCGGAGCCGGTGGTAGAGCCAGAACCGGAACCTGAGCCGATCCCCGAACCGCCAAAAGAAGCACCGGTGGTCATTGAAAAGCCGAAGCCGAAACCTAAGCCAAAACCGAAGCCGGTGAAAAAGGTACAGGAGCAGCCAAAACGCGATGTCAAACCCGTAGAGTCGCGTCCGGCATCACCGTTTGAAAATACGGCACCGGCACGCCTGACATCAAGTACAGCAACGGCTGCAACCAGCAAGCCGGTTACCAGTGTGGCTTCAGGACCACGCGCATTAAGCCGTAATCAGCCGCAGTATCCGGCACGAGCACAGGCATTGCGCATTGAAGGGCAGGTTAAAGTTAAATTTGACGTTACGCCGGATGGTCGCGTGGATAACGTACAAATCCTCTCAGCCAAGCCTGCGAACATGTTTGAGCGTGAGGTGAAAAATGCGATGCGCAGATGGCGTTATGAGCCGGGTAAGCCAGGCAGTGGGATTGTGGTGAATATCCTGTTTAAAATTAACGGCACCACCGAAATTCAGTAAGCAGAAAGTCAAAAGCCTCCGACCGGAGGCTTTTGACTATTACTCAACAGGTAAGGCGCGAGGTTTTCCTTCAGGATCAACCGCGACATACTTAAATAATGCTTCTGTCGCTTTATAGCGTTGCCCGATTGGTTCAGACGCTACTTTTTTCACCCACACTTCAATATTAATGCTGACCGATGTCGTCCCTTTCTGGACACAGCGTGCATAGCAGCACACCACATCGCCGACCGCAACCGGCCGTAAGAAAGTCATTCCTTCAACCCGCACAGTCACTACGCGACCGTGGGCAATTTCTTTTGCCAGAATAGCGCCGCCAATATCCATTTGTGACATTAACCAACCACCAAAGATGTCACCATTGGCATTGGTATCGGCGGGCATGGCTAAAGTACGTAAAACAAGATCGCCCTGAGGGACGTTATGTGTTGTAGACATGGTAAAACCGACTTAAAAGGAAAATCACAGGCGCGATGCTACTATGATTTTCCTGAGGAGAACAGAGGAGATACAGCGCCAGCCCCGAAGGACTGGCAGTCTGGTTAGGATTTATCTTCCTGCGGCATGTGGCGGTAGATATAGATACCGCTTAACAATGTGAAGATTAAGGTAAGGGCGGTCAGGCCAAAGACTTTAAAGTTGACCCAAATATTTTGCGGCAGCCAGAATGCGATGTAGATGTTTGCCAGACCGCAAAGGATAAAGAAAACAGCCCAGGCCAGATTCAGCTTCGACCATACCGGTTGCGGCAGCGTGAGTTCTTTACCCAGCATCCGCTGAATTAGCGGCTTTTTCATCACCCATTGGCTGACTAACAGGGCTCCCGCAAATAGAGCATAAATGACTGTAACCTTCCATTTAATAAACTCATCATTGTGGAAGAACAGCGTCAAGCCACCGAAGACGACCACCAGAACAAAAGTGATCAGGGCCATCTTTTCAACCTTACGAAAGCGAACCCAGCTATAGATAAGCACAATCGCCGTGGCGACGATCAGCGCCGCAGTAGCCGCATAGATGTCATAAATCTTGTAAAACGCGAAAAAGACAACCAGCGGTAAAAAATCAAGAAACTGCTTCATTTTACGATTCCGTAATCAAATGCTTAAGGTTATTGGCGAATCAACATATACAGGCGGAACAGATAGATGAGCAATATGGCTGAAATCAGGTTGCTCAAGGTGTTCGCCAGTACGGCACCAATTTCCGGGGTTAATGCGGCAAAAGAAGAGGCAAAAAGCAGCAACAGTGTTTTTGCCAGCAACCAGCTCAGTACTGCGGGTGCCACCAGACGCATATTCGCCCAAGTCAGCCGCATACTGCTACGCATCGAGGCAAAACTGCCCATTTTGTCCTGTACCAGCATCACAGGTGCCAGGGCCAGTAAAATGGCCATGATAATTCCCGGAACGACCACCAGCATGATGCCAATCTGTACTAAAAGGGTAGTCAGAAAAATCAGAATAAATAACTTTGGCAATATCGGCGCACTGGCACCAATAGCTCGCAGCGCACTGACTCTCTGACCCGCAGACACCAGCTGGATAATTAATATTACGCCTCCGGCGAGAATGGCGTTACCGATTAATCCTGAAAAAGTGGACGCCGCTGAAGCCTGCAGCAAAATTTGTTGCTGTTCCGGTGACATATTCTGAACCAGGTCGAACAACCCACTACTGCCGCTAACGGGCACGCCGTCATTGAGCTGCGCAAGCTGTGCATCACTGGGTGAGAAAACATGCCCTAACACCACTGTGATAAACGCACATAGCAACGATACCAACAGAATGGTCATAAATTGATTACGGAAGAAATTTCCGGTGTCACGGTATACGGACTGCGCCGTGATAGACATGCACTCTCCTTGAGTTTTATGCAGGTGTTAATTAGCGGGCAATTGTACCCTGGTTAAGCCTCGGGTGGCAGCATCAGGTCTTGTATGGAAAAGCATATCTTTGTAAAGCGGAGGTAATTGCTGGCCTTCAGGCGTGGGCAAACCGCGGCAAGTGGCGAACGAGTCAATATTTGCGTAGCGAAAATATTTAAAAATTGATTTAAATCACATTAACCAGGATTCTCAATGCAACTTCTAAATTAATCCAGATCAATAAAGGGTGAATTATCATATGTAATGTGATCTATGTAGGATCATTTGTTACTCCAATGTAGGTATATTCGTCACGTTTTTATAACCATAACGACGGAGCGGATATGAAAAAGTTAACAGTGGCGGCTTTGGCAGTAACAACTCTTCTCTCTGGCAGTGCCTTTGCGCATGAAGCAGGCGAATTTTTTATGCGTGCAGGTTCTGCAACCGTACGTCCAACAGAAGGTGCTGGTGGTACGTTAGGAAGTCTGGGTGGATTCAGCGTGACCAATAACACGCAACTGGGCCTTACGTTTACTTATATGGCGACCGACAACATTGGTGTGGAATTACTGGCAGCGACGCCGTTCCGCCATAAAATCGGCACCCGGGCGACCGGCGATATTGCAACCGTTCATCATCTACCACCAACACTGATGGCGCAGTGGTATTTTGGTGATGCCAGCAGCAAATTCCGTCCTTACGTTGGGGCCGGTATTAACTACACCACCTTCTTTGATAATGGATTTAACGATCATGGCAAAGAGGCAGGGCTTTCCGATCTCAGTCTGAAAGATTCCTGGGGAGCTGCCGGGCAGGTGGGGGTTGATTATCTGATTAACCGTGACTGGTTGGTTAACATGTCAGTGTGGTACATGGATATCGATACCACCGCCAATTATAAGCTGGGCGGTGCACAGCAACACGATAGCGTACGCCTCGATCCGTGGGTGTTTATGTTCTCAGCAGGATATCGTTTTTAATTCCGCACAAAAACAACCCCGTAATATACGGGGTCAATAAGGACATGGTATAAAGGGTATTATTTCTTCGCTTCTACGCCATCAGTTTCAGAGCGAATTAAAAATTTCTCAGTTGTTTGCGGAATATTCTGAATCAGCCAGTCGGCCATTTGCTTTTCCTCATTTAAAATCGCTTCGATGGTTGGAATTGAAGCTGTATCACCGGCATTTTTTGCTGCTGCTAATAGTGAGGTGTAACAGGCGATTTCAAATTGCTCGAAGACATATCCGCTAATAGAGCCTTTGACTATTTCATCAGAAGGGAATATACCACCGATTGACTGCCCAAGCGCAGCCATTTTACTCATGGAATCTTTAATGACTGAACGTGAAATGTCATTACGATCAAGAATAGTTTCCAGTTGAACAATCTGGTTTTTGGTTTCACTAAGATGTTGTTCAATACGAGCGCGTAGTTCAGGATAATTATCTATACGGCTGGCCATGGATTCAAGCATAGATTCGGCTTGCTTTTCCATTGCGTGGGCGTCACGTAACCAGTCATGATAATGTTCAATACGATTCATGAAAATGTCCTCTTTATAAAATGACTAAAAGTTAAAATTCATATTTCAGGCTTTATTTTCGGCTTTCTTATTTACGTTATTAATGGCCAGATCAGTCAGTTTGATGTCGGTGGCCTTTTCTTCTTCCAGGGTTTCTTTCAGAAGCTTCGCTGCTTTACGATAACCTAATTGTTCAGCCAGCGTCGCTAATGTCCCGTAACTGGCAATCTCATAATGCTCGACTTTCTGTGCTGCGGCAATCAGTGCGGCATCACGCACTTCGTTTTTCTCGGTACTTTCGATGACCTCATTAGCTTCTTCAATAAGACCTTCCATTGCCACACATTTCATGCGCTTAATTTTCAGGTTCGATTCGGACTCCACAACTTGATCAATACGTTCAATCTGTCCATGAATTTCCTCGAGGTGCGCATGAAAAGCCTGACTTAATTTTTCATTTGATGTTGCTCTTGCGAGTTTTGCCAGTGCCCGGGTTAATTGTTTTTCTGCGCTGTAGGTATCTGAAAGCAGGTGAATAAATACATCTTCAATGGTCTTCATATTCATATTTTTCTCCAGTGAAATCACTGCGAGCCATACGGCCCGCAGATGCAATTATCTTTATCAGCTGATATTAATAATTAACGGTGAATCAGGATTTGCCTGATTTATTACCACCGCTTTGTTGACCGCCTTTTTTACCCGCTTCAGATGCGCGTTGCGGATCATTTTTAAAATTACCGCCGCTATGCTGACCGCCTTTACGGCCTGCGTCGGATGCCTTCTCACGGTCTTCGGCGAAATTTCCTGAACCACCACGATGTTCGGCCATGTTATTTCTCCCGTTGCGTTGCATTGTTTCATTAATATGAGTGTTGTGTGTCGACACTCATTAAAATTAGTCGCTAATGAGAATTAGTCAAATTAAGTGCAACGAGAAGATAGAGGGAAAATATATTTTGAGGAACATTCTGGATATATTAACAATTACCTGAGGAATAAGTGACTTAGAGAAAATTATTGATTTTACTGGTGTTATGTTGCGGGATTAATTTGTTTGATTATATTACTGTTGGGCGGAAAAATGACGTAAGTTGACGTTCGACCGGGGTAAGCGAAACGGTAAAAAGATAAATATTAAATGAATTTAGGATTTTTCCGGCTTCATTAAAGAAAGTTAAAATGCCGCCAGCGGAACTGGCGGCTGTGGGATTAACTGCGCGTCGCCGCTTTCATCGGTTGTACAAAAACTTTCAGTGCCGCCAGCATTTTCTCTGGCTCATTAATATGTTGCTCGATGATTTTAACAATGGCCGAACCAGAAATCGCGCCCGCAGCTCCTGCATCAATCGCTGCTTTTACCTGATCCGGGGCGGAAATACCAAATCCCTGCAATGGAGGTGCAGCGTTGTACTCTTTCAGCTTCGCAACCAGATGATTGAGGGGTAACGCGGCGCGGTTTTCTGCGCCGGTCACGCCTGCTCGTGACAGCAAATAGGTGTAACCACGACCGTAAGAGGCTATCTGGCGCAGCAGGTCGTCATCGGCATTTGGCGGGCAGATGAAGATAGGTGCGACATTATGACGCAACGCGGCCTGGCGGAAGGGCGCGGACTCTTCAACTGGCACATCGGCAACCAGCACCGAATCGACGCCGACTTTTTCGCACTGGGCATAAAACTCATCAATGCCTTTGTTAAACACCAGGTTGGCATACATCAGCAGGCCAATGGGAATGGTCGGGTGTTTCTGGCGAATCAGTGCCAGCATTTCAAAACATTGTGCCGGAGTCACACCTGCCGCAAAGGCGCGCAGAGTGGCGTTTTGAATCGTCGGGCCATCCGCCAGTGGGTCGGAGAAGGGGATGCCTAACTCCAGCGCGTCAGCACCGGCTTCAATTAGCGTATCGATAATTTTCAGCGACTGCTCAATGCCCGGATCACCGAGCGTGACGAAAGGAACGAATGCGCCTTCTTTGCGCTCCTTCAACTGGGCAAACAGAGATTCGTAGCGTTCCATCAGATTTCCCCTCGTGCTTTCAAAATATCGTGAACGGTGAAGATGTCTTTATCGCCGCGACCGGAAAGGTTAACCACCAGTAGCTGCTCTTTATCCGGGTTTTCGCGCATCATTTTCAACGCATGGGCCAGGGCGTGGGAGGATTCCAGCGCCGGGATGATCCCTTCGTGCAGGCACAGCGTTTTGAAGGCTTCAAGGGCTTCATCATCGGTAATAGACACGTAATCAGCGCGTCCAGTGCTGTTAAGATACGCGTGTTGTGGGCCGACAGACGGGAAATCCAGTCCGGCGGAGATGGAGTAAGGTTCCTCAATCTGCCCGTCCTCGTTCTGGATGACGTAGGTGCGCGCTCCATGAATGATGCCCAGTATACCGAAATAGATACCCACGCGACCATGTTTTAGCGGTGCGCCGTGCTCGCCAGTTTCGATACCGTGACCACCTGGCTCCACACCAATCAGGCCGACGTTGGTTTCATTGATGAAATCAGCAAACATGCCGATGGCATTCGAACCGCCGCCAACACAGGCGATAACGGCATCCGGCAGGCGACCTTCTCTTTCCAGAATCTGCGCTTTGGTTTCTTCGCCAATCATCCGCTGAAACTCACGCACAATGGTCGGATAAGGATGCGGGCCAGCTGCGGTGCCCAGCATATAGTGCGCGGTTTCATAACTGCCGGACCAGTCGCGCAGCGCCTCGTTACAGGCATCTTTCAGCGTCGCGGAACCGCTATGCACCGGGATCACTTCCGCACCCATTAAGCGCATACGAAAAACGTTAGGCGACTGGCGTTCAACGTCTTTGGCACCCATATAAATACGGCATTTCAGGCCGAGCAGGGCGCTGGCAAGGGCCGACGCCACACCATGCTGACCGGCACCGGTTTCGGCGATGATTTCGGTTTTACCCATCCGCTTCGCCAGCAACGCCTGCCCCAGCACCTGGTTAGTTTTATGCGCGCCGCCGTGCAGCAAATCTTCACGCTTGAGATACAGCGTGGTGTTCGTCCCGGCTGTAATGTTCTGGCATTTGGTCAGCGCGGTTGGACGCCCGGCATAGTTTTTCAGCAGGTCGTTGAACTGAGCCTGAAATTCAGGATCTTTTTGCGCACTGACAAAAGCTTCTTCCAGCTGGCGCAGAGCAGGCATCAGGATTTGTGGCACGTACATGCCGCCAAACTCACCAAAATAGGGGTTAAGTAATGTTGTCATTGTTCCTTTCCTTAATATGCGCGCAGCGTCTGGAAAACCGAGGCCAAAAGACGTGCGTCTTTGATGCCCGGTTGCGACTCTACAGCAGAATTAAAATCAAGTCCGGCGCAGCCGGTTTGTGCCGCTTCCACGCAGTTATCTGCGCCTAAGCCCCCCGCCAGCAGAACGTTGCCAAGCGATTGACCATTTAATAGTGACCAGTCAAAACGTTGCCCGCTTCCACCCTGGCCGTTGTCTAAAACATATTTATCAACGTGCTGAAACTCGCGGGCGGGCAGGGTTTCACCGACGCTTAATGCTTTCCAGATGGCAACATGTGCTGGCAGAGCTTCACGCAGCGTATCGATATACAGCTGTTCTTCATTACCATGCAGTTGCACTGCCGCCAGCGATAACACCTTAGCTTTGTCCACCACATCGGCAATATCGTGATTGCGGAACACGCCAACATACTGCAACGGTGCCGCAGCCATCACTTCCTGCGCCTGTTCAACGTTGACGCAACGCGGTGATGTCGCAACAAAAATCAACCCACCGTAAATCGCGCCCGCGTCATAAGCTGCTTTAGCATCTTGCCCACGCGTCAGGCCACATACTTTATTCTCACCCAGCAACACCCGGCGCACGGCGGCGTGCAAATCGTCATGGGCCATCAACGCCGAACCAATCAGAAAACCGTTAGCGAAGTGGCTTAACTCGCGCACCTGAGCGTAAGTATTGATGCCGGATTCGCTGATTACCGTCACGTTGTGCCCCAGTTTCGGTACCCCATCGGGTCGGGACTTTAGCCATTTCGACATGTCCG
>OGMJ01001111.1_pt1 | contig 12716 bp, 10 predicted proteins | sample 1573181 | NCBI WGS metagenome assembly OGMJ01 (sample SAMEA2582004, study PRJEB24529) | metagenome | biome: Human gut stool | place: China | collected 2011
TGTAAATCCTTTTTATAGATGCTGCCTAACAGGCTCTGTTTTAATAGGTTCCTCCCCTCCTTTATTATAAATCAGATTTATAAAGAATGTGTTAAAATGTTTTTCTTTAGAGAAATACCCTTGCCGCAATATCTTCATTTGCAGGAATTTGTTCAGGAAATATGCCTCTACCAACAAGCATATCTCTGACTGCGACATTATTGTCAACATGTTCATTTTCAATGGCAGTTTGTCCGTATAGGTCTTTTTGCTGAACATTCACAGAGGTCATTTCTGCGGCAAAGTCTTTGGCTTTTATGCTGATGGTCGGAAGAAAATCAGCCAATGGTCGGCTATCAGGTACGCCAAGTTTACGTTTTAGCATTTTGGTGTCCATGTGAAACAGTGCTTTATCTCCTTTGGAACGTATAATGGCGAATCCTTGATTGTCAACTCCTCTTTCATATAAAACACCCGAGAGAAGTTTCTCTGTCTCGGCTAGTTTGGTACGTGCTTGGACACGTTCATATTCTATTAAACGTTGCTCTACTAATTCTGCACGGCGCGTTTGTATTGCAAAGTAGTTTTGAGCAAAGGCAATTTCTTGCTTTCGAGAATCTCCATTTTGTGCTACCAGATAGCAGGCATAACGGGTCAGAAAGATGTTATCTACTTCTCTTTCAGCGCCTGAACCTAATATAACCATTTTGCTGACGTCAGCAAAATGGTATGCAATATTTTCTCCGGCATTTTTACATGTATCTTTTGCTTTCTATATGATAGACAGGAAGTTACGCCATTGAGAATATCCTAACAATGGATAAAGTTCTCTCGCACTCCAACATTCCACTTTGTTGTATTCGCAAACAATGCTCTCAAACTGCTTAAATAGCTCTTTTATTTCTTCTGATTTCATTTTATTTCTGTATTATGTTGGTTCCATTTTATTCATCTGTCTTTATCTCCGCCTTGCCATAATATCCCGGCATCGGTATGTAAATCGGATTATAATAAGTATTGATATTCTTCAACTTCTTCTCCTCCTCTTTCAGCCGTTTGATTTGCCGTGCGGCAGTGGTAGGGGCAAAGCCGCACAATCCTTGAAAGTCGCGACGAGTTAATACAGGGTTGCTCTTGAAGTAGTTTGTCAGCAATTTGTCTATCTCGTCATTTGAAAGGACAGCCGAATGGGGTTTCAGTTTACTTCGCTCCACATGAACAACACTGACTGACCTTTTTAGTTTGGCATCCGCTTTAAAGCTGATATTGGCTTTGAGTTTTATCTGATTCGCTTTTAGTTTGGGCGAAGTGATAGGTTCTTGACTATTCAGCTTTATCTGGAAATAACCGATGCCATCCAGATGGACGCTTTGTCCTTCCCGAAGACGATCTCCCATAAAATGACTTAAGGATTCGAGAACTGACTTTACATCCCCTTCAGTTAGAGAAGTTGCTATCTGGATTTCTTTTGCCAAATAGTCTGTGTCAATGTGTTGGAAGTTGACTACACGTGCGTGATACACTTCTTTGTCTTCCTCATCCTTGGGACGGGGAGTCTTGTACAATTCAAATTGTATTGCCATTATTTATTTGTTTTCGCCTTATACATTACTACGTATTTTAAATTTACCGTTGTAAGTCTATAAGGACATTGTTTTCTGTTGTTGCAAAGCTAATCGATCATCTTCGGACTTAGGGGGAGGGTGTTATATAGCTGTTGTTTGTTTGTTATCAAGCGGCTTTTATAAGTTATCCTGCCTTTATTCTTGGACTAAGGCATAGGGATAGTTGTCTTCCGGTGCCTTTATCATTAGTTTCCCACGGCCGTGGAGAGATCTCTTCATGGCTGTGGTAGTATCTTTCCACGGCCGTGGTAGGAATTCGCCACGGCCATGAAGAATGAACTATATCGGTAACAAAGATAAACTATATCAGGGAGAAAAGCAAACTATCTCTGCTTGTTTGAGGTATTTATACGCCTTGTTCTATCTGATAGATATAGGGCAGGGGAGAATTAAACTATTCAACAAAAACAAGCTATCTTATGCATATAGGGCCTTTATTCGGCTATTTTGTAGATGATAGATAACCTGTTTTTGCTGGTAAAAGTATGATAGATACCTTTTTAAAAGCTATCTATCATACTTATTTCTTTGATAATGAGAAGAGTATCAAAATGAATGATACTTATGATAGATATTTTTTCACTATAGTGAGTATATATGTCCACCGAACTGAAAAATGATGTCTTATGATTGTTTACTGAATACCTTATTTCAGCTTCTTCTGATACTCATCCGAATTCAGTATCTCCAGCGCCTTTTGTATACTCTCATTGGTGGTATTCATTACCCGGAAATATTCGTTCATATCCCAAAGATCACGGGCTATTAGTGCTTTAAGCTGCGTCTTGATAAGAGGGAGCGACTTCTGATATTGCTCTTCATTGAATTTCACTCCTTCTTTCTCTCCTATTTCCTTTAAAATGGCGAGCATATCATCATCGACTACGAACTTCTCATCAAACGATTCGAACTTTTTATATTTGTTTTTCAACTCTTTCCGGTGCCCTTCGATAAACTGCATGGTGAATTTAATCACGGCTCCTTTAGCTACCAGATTACGGTGATAATCCGTATAAAGAGTAGTGTCAATAGGTACGAAATAGTCCGGCATGATACCCCCTCCGCCATAAACAGTACGTCCTAGTTTCTTAGTTTGTACTTTCAGCGAATCCGGGAAGTGAATACTGTCAGCATTCATCAGTTCACCGTGGTTGAAACGTTCTATCAGGTCCTTGTTGTAATCGACAGTACTGTCGTACGGTTTCTGGATGGAACGTCCCGATGGAGTATAATAGCGCGCAATAGTCAAACGAATCATGGAACCATCCGGCAGGTCGATAGGACGTTGCACCAATCCTTTGCCGAAAGAACGGCGTCCTACGATAATTCCTCTATCCCAATCCTGCACTGCACCGCTGACAATTTCGCTGGCGGAAGCCGTATATTCATCTACCAGGATGATAAGGCGTCCATTACGGAAATCTCCGTTTCCTTTGGCGTAGAAATCACTGCGTTTGGCAGTCCGTCCTTCCGTGTAGACAATCAATTCTTTTTGCCCCAGGAATTCGTTGGCAAGGTCGATGGCTGCATTCAGGTAACCTCCTCCGTTTCCTTGCAGGTCGAGAATCAGGTCCTTCATACCTTGTTTCTGAAGGCTTGTCATTGCTTTCTTGAATTCTTCGGCAGTGGTTGCTCCGAAGCGGTTGATGCGGATATAACCTGTTTTAGGCTGAATCATGTAAGAAGCATCGAGGCTAAGGATAGGTATTTTATCTCTTTTCACTGTGAACAATAAAGGATCTTGCACGCCACGACGAACGATAGTCAGGTTGACTTTAGAACCTTTCGGACCACGAAGACGCTTCATAATATCTTCCGTACTCATTTTCACTCCGGCAATGGCGCTGTCATTGACCGCAACAATACGGTCACCGGCAAGGATGCCGACTTTTTCGGAAGGTCCGTTGCTGACGGGTTGCACTACTAACAGGGTATCTTCAATCATCTGAAACTGAACTCCAATACCTTCGAAGTTACCTTGAAGAGGTTCGTTCATTTTCTTCACTTCTTCTGCGTCCGAGTAGGTAGAGTGTGGGTCGAGTTGTGCCAGCATCTTGATGATGGCTTCTTCCACCAACTTGTCTTCATCTACTTTGTCTACATAGAAATGGGAGATTGCGAACTCTGCCATTTGTAGCTTGCGCATGGCTTCAGAACCGAAATTTTGGGCCTGTAAGGCTGATACTGCCCACAGGCAAGCCAAAAGGACGTATATTTTAATCTTATTCATAATCTTACTTTATATTAATAGCCGAGTATTAACAACCGGGCACAGATACGCCTGCATCCTTCTCCATTCTCAACTTATCCTCATTCCTTTGGGAATAAACTGGCTGATATCTTTATTATAAGTCAATAATTCGCGTACAATCGTCGAGCTGACGCAAGTCAGTTCCGGTTCTGTGAAGAGCAGGATGGTTTCAATGCCTGCCAGTTTGCGGTTGATGTCTGCAATCGTTTCTTCATACTCGAAATCTTTCACTGTACGGATACCGCGGACAATAAACCTGGCCCCTACTTCCTGCGCAAAATCAATGGTCAGACAGTCGTAGGACATCACTTTTATACGAGGCTCATCCTTGTAAAGTTCCCGAATCATTTCCTCTCTTTTCTCAATGGGAAAGTATGTATTCTTGTTCTCATTGATACCGATTCCTATCACGATTTCGTCCATAAAGGTGAGTGCACGTTCCACTACCGAATAATGTCCGATGGTGAAGGGGTCAAAAGTACCCGGGAATATTGCTTTTCTCATGATGCCAAATCTTCTTCTATAACCAGATTATCTATAATAAAGTTCTGTCGTTCCATGGTATTTTTACCCATGTAGAATTCAAGTAGTTCTTTCACTGCGTCCGTCTTTCGTAAAGAAACTTGCTCCAGACGCATGTCTTTACCGATGAAATGCTTGAACTCGTCCGGTGAAATCTCTCCTAAACCTTTAAATCGCGTGATCTCCGGATTCGGGCTTAGTTCGTTAATTGCATTGACACGCTCTTCTTCACTATAACAATAGATTGTTTTTTTCTTATTGCGTACACGGAACAAAGGCGTTTGCAGAATATATACGTGGCCTTTTTTTATAAGGTCAGGGAAGAATTGCAGGAAGAAAGTAATTAGCAGCAGGCGGATATGCATACCGTCCACATCGGCATCGGTTGCTACGATGACTTTGTTGTAGCGTAGTCCGTCCAAGCCATCTTCTATATTCAGGGCTGCCTGAAGCAGATTAAATTCTTCGTTCTCGTAGACCACTTTCTTGGTTAACCCGAAAGAATTCAGCGGTTTACCACGTAGACTGAACACTGCTTGCGTGTTCACATCACGGCTTTTGGTGATGGAACCACTTGCAGAGTCCCCCTCGGTGATAAAGATGCAGGAGTCTTCTTCCAGTCCTTTTCCTTTCGGGTCGTTGAGGTGAATACGGCAGTCGCGCAATTTGCGGTTGTGCAGGTTTGCCTTCTTTGCACGTTCACGGGCGAGTTTGGTTACACCTGCAATGGCTTTACGCTCTTTCTCGGATTCTTGGATCTTTTGTTGTATCGCTTCGGCTACATCCGCATTCTTGTGCAAGAAGTTGTCCACTTCCAGTTTGATAAAGTCGCCTACATATTTATTGACTGTCACTCCGCCGGGAACCATATTGGTAGAACCCAGCTTCGTTTTCGTCTGACTCTCAAAGATAGGCTCTTCCACATTGACGGCAATGGCAGCAACCAGTCCGTTACGAATGTCGGTATAGTCCATATTCTTGTTGAAGAACTCTTTGATGGTGCGGGCGATGTGTTCCTTGAAAGCACTCTGATGTGTACCTCCTTGGGTGGTATGCTGACCGTTGACGAAGGAGTAATATTCTTCTCCGTATTGTCCGGTATGCGTGAAGGCGATTTCGATGTCTTCCCCTTTCAGGTGGATGATCGGGTAAAGTCCCGTTGCCGTCATATTGTCGTTCAAAAGGTCTACCAGACCATTGCGCGACAGGATACGGTGTCCGTTATAGATAATGGCAAGCCCGGTATTGAGGTACGTGTAATTACGTAGCATTGTCTCAATAAATTCAGGCTTGAAACAGTAATTCAGGAATAATGTATTATCCGGTTCGAAGAAGATGTAAGTTCCGTTTTCTTCTTCGGTATTCTGCGTCTCGTCGGTCAGCAGGTTTCCTTTTGAGAAAGTGGCGATACGTACTTTACCGTCGCGGTAACTGCGTACCTCAAAACGGGAGCTCAAGGCATTGACGGCTTTCACACCGACACCGTTTAGTCCGACACTTTTCTTAAATGCCTTGCTGTCGTACTTACCACCGGTGTTCAGCATGCTGACGGCTTCGATGAGTTTTCCCTGCGGGATGCCTCGTCCGTAGTCACGTACGCTGACACGGAGGTTTTCTTCAACGGTAATCTCGATTTTCTTACCGGCTTGCATTTTGAACTCGTCAATACTGTTGTCAATTACTTCTTTCAGGAGGACATAGATTCCGTCTTCGGCATGTGCACCGTCGCCCAACCTTCCGATATACATACCGGGGCGTGTGCGTACATGTTCCATGTCACTTAGGTGACGGATGTTGTCGTCAGTGTACTCTACTGCATTGTTGTTGTCTACAGGTATCAATTCGTTCTCTTCCATAGCTGTTTTTTATTTTATCTCTTTGATGAACGCACGGCGGCGCTTATGTTGTTGAGTCTCAAAGTAATCCCATTGTGCCTGAACTTTTCCGTTCAGTTCCAGTTCGGGGTTGCTTTCCGCAAAGATAAAACCTAATTTTTGATAAACTGGAATTAAATCGGAAAATAACAAAGCGTTAACACCTTTGTTTTGATATTCCGGTTTCACTGCAACGAGTAGCAGATCAAGCATTTTGGCACGGCGTTTCATAAATAGTGCCTTTAACAGATAGAACCATCCGAGTGGCAACAGACGCCCGTGTGATTTCTGTAAAGCTTCGGCGAGAGATGGCATGGAGATACCTACACAGACCAGTTCGTCATTGGCATCAGTAATCAGTGTAACCATCCGTAAGTCAAGGATCGGCAGATACATTTTCACGTATTGGTCGATTTGCCGCTGTGTCAACGGAGAATAGCCATAAAGAGGACTGTATGCTTCATTCATCAGCTCGAAAATCTTCTGTCCGTAGTCTTTGGCTATTTTTCTTCCGGAAGTATATTTCTTTATCTTGAGGTTATATTTTCGTTGGATCAGTTCGGAGATACGTTTATGCTTGTCGGGAATGGCATCCGGTATGTAGATTTTGTATTCCACCCAGTCGGCGTCTTTCTCGAAGCCTAACTTTTCCATGTGTACAGGATAGTATGGGTAGTTGTAGATAGTGGCCATGGTACTAAGTTGGTCGAACCCTTCAACTAACATACCTTCCGCATCGAAATCAGTAAATCCGAGAGGACCGGCAATGTGAGTCATGCCTCGTTCTTTTCCCCATTCTTCCACCGTTTTGATGAGTGCGGATGATACTTCGGGATCGTCGATGAAGTCTATCCATCCGAAACGAACGTTTTTACATTCCCACTTCTCGTTCGCCTGATTGTTGATGATTGCAGCTACACGTCCTACTATTTTATCGTCCCGGTATGCGAGGAAATAATCTGCTTCACAGAATTCGAATGCTGCGTTTTTCTTCTTGTTGAAGGTGTTGAGCATGTCGTCATAGAGGTCAGGCACAGAGTAAGGGTTACCCTTGTACATTCTGTAATTGAAACGGATAAATTTCTTAAGTTCTCTCTTTGTGGAGACTTTCTTGATTGTAATAGCCATATCTCGTATTTATGATTTGAGCAGGCAAAGATACGTGATAATCTTTAAATTACAACGTGTGGGGTGGCAAAAACTGTATCTATATAATTTTAGTGCTTATGTACCATTTGAGTTTATGCATTATGATAGTGAAGAGGGAGTTTACTTCGATGAAAAGCAATAAACATTACCCGCAAAATCACAAACAATCATCTTATTCCCGGATACGGCTACGGTTGAAAATATAGGCGCTCCAATGTGTCGTTTATCTTTTATAATTCCTGTAGTTTGGTCGATGGCATATAGATAACCGTCGGAAGCTCCGATGTAGACAATTCCTTGTGATGCAACAGGACTTGTTTCAACTCCGGCTTGCGGAGTGGTGGAATAAGGAGCAGTATATACAAGTGAAGGTGACGTTTCTGCTTTCCATTTATTGAAAAGTGTAGATTTGTCCAATGCGAAAACTCCCCGGTCGGCAGTACCGAAAATGATTTCCTGTTCGGTGATGAGTGGGGTGGATGTAACATCCAGATTGGCTGATAACTCTTTTTGTTGCAATACTTTTCCGGTCTGTGGCTCTATTGTGAAGAAGCTCTTGGAAGAGATAATCCATAATTTCCCGTTTTTATAGACAGGAGAGGCTCCCCGGTTGCCAAGTCCGTTATCAGATAGTTTCCAGAGTTGCTTTCCTGTGTGGATATCATTGCCGTATAAACCTCCCCATTGGGTTCCGCTGACTAATACATCTCCGGCAATAGTGAGTGTTGTAGTAGAACCTTCCCGCTGTTTCCAGTCCTTGTTAATCCATATCGTTTGTCCTGTTTTTAGGTTGTAGGCAGATAGTCCGGCGCCGATTCCGGCATAGACCACTCCTTTGCCTACTGTCAAGCCTTCAGTCAGATAGGGATAGCTGTCCAAATTAATAGATTGTTTCCAGAGTAATTTCCCTGATTCACTGTCTAAGGCATAGAGGTTGCAGGAGGCGTCTTGAGCCACTACAATTCCATTTTCACAGGCTATTGTGTTCTTAACAGAATTTGCAGTACGGAATTTCCACAACAGTTTGCCGGAATTAAAATCAAATGCGCAGATAAATGTGTTCAGTGATACATTATCGTCGGTGGTAGCGATAAATACTTTCTGTCCGGCGATAATGGGAGAACACATAAAAATGTTACTGCCTGTATTAGCTGTCCATTGTAATTGCAGGGGGAGCTTGATTTGAGAGTTGTTGACTCCGCCGGAGTGTGCTGCGTTTTGAAGTAATGTATTCCAGTCTTCACCTGCAATAGTGGATAATTTGAAGTCCTTTTGATAGATAAACTGGCTGGTAGCAGTCACTTTCTTTCCGTTGCTGAAGAATGAAGTCACTGTAAGATTTAGTTTTTTCCCCATTTCATTGGCTGGCATTTGAATGTTTCCACTCCAATTCCATTCAGTACGGGAGGCTAGATCGCCTTTTGCTATTTCTTGATTATTTTCCGAATCGCTTAGGATATAAGAAACGTGAGACGTTTTTGCCTGCGAATAATATGTATTGACGGAAACAGGAAGCTGATCTTCAGTGATGGTGCAGGCTGCGGCCGTCTGATTATTCATCGGAGAGACTATTGCGATTTGTGGCTCGATGAAAGCATATCGCAGTTGGGTGGTGATATTGTCGTTTGCGTCTACTTTTATTTCTCTAAAAGAAGAAGGGGAGTGGTCAATGCCTCCTTTATCCAATGTGCCGGTACAGATTGTATAAATCCCATTTTGGTTGCGGACATAGTTGTAATGCATGTGTCCGTAGATTTGGGCTTTGGTATTGAAAGAACGAAAATCAAGCAGATGATCGTCATCTGCTTTAAAGACGAAAGAGTCATTTGGAGTAAATAAGTCGTGATTGAAAAGGATAAGTGCCTGGTCTTTTTTTATGAGAGCAAGATCGTTTTTTAGCCAGTTGTATACATCTTTTTGGGTATAGTTGGTCGGGTTATCTCCGTGGTCGATTGGGGTGACTACATAATGAACGTTACCTATATCAAATGAATACCATGTCGGACCATAGAGAGATTCGTAAAGCTCTTCGCCATAGTTGCCTTTCACTAAGTCATGATTACCGATGCAATAATAAACAGGACAATCCATTGTTTGTGCGTTTACCACTTGATTGTGGATGGTGAGTCCCGGTTCGTAGCAGATATCTCCGGTGTGAATGAGGAAGGCAGGCTTCTCATTGTGAATGTATTGCTGGAGATCGGTTACCCAACGCCCCATTCCACCCGTCACTTCGGTGTCGGTGATTTGCACGAAAGAATGTTTTCTGGGTTTTGTCCGCTCGCTTTCAGTTAAGATAAAATCGTAGCTTTTTCTGTTCTCTTTGGTAGAAAGGTAGAATTGTTGTGTTTCAAATCCCGTGGGAGTTGTAATACTTATGAATCTTGTTTTCTCGAATCCCGGCAAAGAGAACCGACCTTTCTTATCTGTTTTTACTACGTTCAATCCATCTGTTACCATAACTCCCGCTAGCGGCTTATCGCCTTTATCAACTATGCCCGATTGATTAGTGTCGACAGAAACTGTTCCCTTAAATTGAGCGCATAGAGGCAGATATAGTAAAAATGATACCAGAATTACAGATAGTCTTTTCATGGTCGGTTCTCAATTTTTAGTGTGTTAAGCTAATTATTCCTTATTTTGTTTTAGTTGTTTTATTTCTTCATTGTATCTGATTTCTTCTTTACACAGAGGCTTGTACCAAGTCTTTCTTAGTATCAAGGTCGTAACCAGAAGCAATGCGATAGAGCTCCAGAGCCCCAATTGTTGGCGGACAACGAGATACATTGGGATAATGGTAAGGCTGCATTGCCACACAATGCCGATTGCCACGTTGAATGCGTCTCTTTTGAAGTTGCGGTTTGGCTGGATATGAGGGTAACGGGCCAATGCTTTTTCTTCAATCGGCTTCCACCATCCCCATGGGCGTACACGGGTGTAGAAGTTGATGAGCGTCTCTTCGTCTGTTGGAGGTGCGCTATAGGTTCCTGCGATGCATCCTATCAGGGAAACTCCGAACAGTACGGGGAAGAAATAGAGTACCCATGCGTCGGGAACAGTGAACTTCATGACGATGGCTGCTATTACTCCGGCGGTCATTCCCCAGAAATAGCCTTCACCATTGAAGCGCCACCAATGCCATTTCAGTACGTTGGCCGCGATGTATCCTCCGAAGAGTGCTCCTACAATCCATTGGAATATTTCATTGATGTCTTTCAGGAAGAATCCGATGACAGTGCTGATAACTACTACTGCGACAGAAATAATATAGCTACTGCGTATTTGTGTTTTCACACTCGCTTTCGGATTGATATATTTCAGATAAATATCATTCACGATATAAGCCGGTGCGGCATTAACAGTGGACGCAAAAGTCGACATGAAAGCTGCCAGTAGTCCGGCTAGTAGGATTCCGGCTAATCCTACAGGTACGTAACGTGTGATTAGATGGGGGAGGATGGTTTCAAAATCCGTTCGTGTCACTTCCATTTGTGTCAGACCGCCATCTTCTTTAAAGAAGTAGATAGCCAGCAGAGCAAATCCCATAATCATCAGGTAGCGGGGGATTAATAGTACGACTGATACGGAACCGCTCATCATAGCCGCTTCTTTGGGGGATTTGCAAGATAGAATTTTCTGCATATCATAGTTGGGCGCCGGTCCTGCCATACTCATAAATATTCCTTTGAGCAAGGCCATCATGACGAAGATGCTAATCAGGCTATATGGTTCATTCGCCATCCGTTCCGTCAAGAGGCTCATCCGGCTGCTCCAGTCGATATCCAGCGTCCATCCGAAGAAAGGAGAGTCCCAGCCGGCCGGAACGAAAGAATGAATCATGTCCGGCGCTACCATTTGCATTCCGATAACAACAATTACGATACCTGCCACTGTCATAATCAGGAACTGCACAACGTCTGTCCATACAATACTCAACATTCCTCCGAGCATTACATAGAAAGTAGCGATTGTGGTAAAGAAAATACCATATACATGAGGAACATATTCTACAGGCACATTGAAAGGAATGAATGGAGATACTACTTCCCAGGGGATGAATATCTCCATAAATTTACCAATACCTATGAATCCATAACTTAAAAAACCGAGTACGCTAAGTAATGCAAAGATGATAACAATCGTATGTGAAAGAGTCGATCCTTTACCTTTACCGAAACGTGTCTTAATCCATTCCGCTCCGGTGAGTACATTGGAACGACGTAACCACACGGACAGATAAACCATTAGAAAGATTTGGTTGAATACTGGCCACAACCAGGGAATCCAAAGGCTTTTGAATCCGTAGGCAAATGCCCAATATACCATCAACATGGTTCCTGTGATGTCAAACATTCCGGAAGCATTGGAGAGTCCGAGCATATAAAATGGCAATGATTTCCCTCCCAGGAAATAAGAATCCATATTTTGGGCAGCCCGTTTCTTCAGGATAAGTCCGATGACAATCATGGCAATGAGATAGGCACAAATGATGAGAATATCGATTTCGTGTAGTTTCATATCGTTATTTCGATTAGGTTTTTATATATCATTATTTTATTTGATGCAAAAGTAGGGCGAAAGTAGTGGGGAAACAAATATTATTTTAACTCATACTGATACTATCTGATACTATTTATCTGACTTCTCAGGCTTTAATAGCTGACACGTCAGGTGTTAATACTTGACGTGTCAGCTGTTAATACCCTGCAACTCAGTTGTTAATATCCATCATGCAGAATGGAACATCCTGAAAGACAGATGATAATACTGCTTCCGGAACTATAATATAACGGCATTTTCCGACATCACGAGCTTATTGGCTTCTATGATATCGTATATGCTTTTCACGGAAGTCGTGGAACGGATTCTGTCTTCCGGTGTATGCCGGCAGTAATCGATTAGTCGTTCGATCGTAGAAGTCGCTACGTGCATCCGTGTGTCGGAGGAAGCATAGTAGATGTATACCGTTCCGTCTTCATCCGCGATCCATCCGTTGGAAAACAAGACGTTGGATACATCTCCGGTTCTTTCTTCTCCCACAGGTGCCATGAAGTAACCTCCCGGCTGGGCGATTACTTTGCTGGGGTCATCTAAAGACGTCATATACAGATATAGGACATATCTGAGTCCGGCAGCACAGGCACGGACTCCGTGTGCCAGATGTAGCCATCCTTGGGGAGTCTTGATGGGATGAGGCCCTTCACCGTTTTTCACTTCTTTGATCGTGTGATAATGGCGCTGTTCTATGACGATTTCCTTCTTGACCACTGCATGAGTGATATCGTCTATCAATGCCCATGAAATACCGCCTCCGCT
>OGMJ01001129.1_pt1 | contig 12468 bp, 16 predicted proteins | sample 1573181 | NCBI WGS metagenome assembly OGMJ01 (sample SAMEA2582004, study PRJEB24529) | metagenome | biome: Human gut stool | place: China | collected 2011
TTATGTTTTATTGAGGATTTTTAAAATAATGAAGATCTAGAAACGCAAAACTTCAGAGCCCGCGGAATCGAAATTTTCCGCATTCCTTTCAGTTAAGCAACTTTGGAAGCCAACGTTCTTTTTTTCGGACTCTTCAGCCTTCTGGTCTAGAAATTAGGCTTGATTAAACGGGTGTCGTAAAGAAGTCAACCTCGTAGAAAGCCAGATTGCTAATAAGTAACGCCTGGAGGATCGTCTTTTGTAACGTCAAGAGGTTCTCCGCTAATGATCGCGTTGATTACAGCTTTTCTTTCGGCTTCATTTTGTGGGTAGAAGGCACCTCTGCCATGCAGTATGGGATCGCACTTAAATATCTTTGCGTGAATAGCGTAAAGCTCCTCATTCGTAAGCTTACTAAGGTCCTCCCAGTTGAGCCTTTTCTTTAAACGTTTCATTCTTCTATGATCCATAAAAATCAGTCGACGATAATCCCTTTTCTCGCCTTTCTATCACAATAAATATTGTATTTTCTCAACTCTTTATGAGCACGCTCCGGAGCCTCTTTCTTCAGTTTAAGTCCATCACATCCTGGCCCGTTATAGTCGTACCAGTCCGAAGGAAAGGTAGCCGGGACGTGCTCGTAGTATTTTTCTGATTCCGGCGTTAATCCTGTTGAATGGCGTCGACGCACTTCAGCGCCAAATTTCCGCGTTTTTTCGGTAAGTTTCTTCCTTAGCTTTGTCATCTAACACCTCCAAACTTTCCTACTTCTTTCTGCCATAGTTCAAGTACACAATAAGAGGAAAAAGGATCAGGCCTGAGGCAACAATCACTGCCTGATAGCCGAACCAACCTGAAAGTGCTCCGGCCGCAAACGGTCCCAATGCCATGCCGGCATGCCCTGTCAGGAAGTTAAATCCGGAGACTTCTCCCTTTTTATCAGGCGGGCATTCTGTTGAGATGATCGAATTCACCAAAGGAATTAGACCGGCAATCGCAAATCCGGCGATAAACCGCCAAACACCGAATTCAAACGGAGTTCGTCCCAAGACTTGAGCGGAGATTAAAAGACCGGCGAAGAACAAAGAGCACGAAAGTACCTTTAAGAAGCCAAACCTCTGTCCAGCCGCTCCGAGAATCGGAGACGCAATCATGATCGAAATCGCGCAGACAGAAAATATCGTCCCGGAAAGCATCATGATGTTGTCCATGCTTCCTTGAAGCTGAGCAATGTAAAGCGGCAGGATTGGCTGAGCTGAGAATAAAGACGCGTGAATCACTGCGCAGGCAATCAGCATTTTGAAAATCGCTGGCTGTCGAAGAACACTCCAATCAAACCAATTACGTGAAGTGACTTTAACTGTCCTTGGTTTTTCTTTAATGCAAAAACCGATCAGTAGGGAAATAAGACCTAGAGCAACAGAAGCAACGAAGAAAGATTCGTGCATTCCGAAGTAATCTGCCAATACGCCGCCTACAAAAGGACCGGCTACTGCACCGACTGTCATGCCTCACTGCATCAATCCCATAGAGAGGCCTGTTTTACGGGCGGGAATTGAGGCGGCTAACAAAGCCAACAAAGCAGGATATAGACCGGCACACAAACCTTGGAAAAACCGAGCGGCAAACAATTGCATCGGAGTTTGGACAATGCCGCACAATGCGTAACTAATCGTCAGACCGATTGAGGCTCTTAAAGCCATGAGTTTGCGGCTTTTACGATCCGCCAGGACGCCCCAGACGGGCCCGAGCAGTCCGCTCACAAAGAAAGTCACTGCAAAAACCGCACCTGACCACATGTCGACTTCCGAAGCCTTCGCTCCGAGTTCCGATGATAAATACACCGGCAAAAACGGCGTAATCATCGTGAACGACATATCCATCAGAAACGCTCTGGCGACTAAGATCGTAAGCGTAACAACCCACGGCACGAGAACCCCTCCTTCTCTTGGCATCTTTAAAGATTATGCACTCGAAATGGGCGATTTTTAAATTTTTCCGAGAATCGAAAAATTCCTCCGTTATAAATCGGAGAAATAAATATGTTATGGCAGAATAATTGAAATATCTTTGGGTTCTATGCTGATGAAACTTGTCGCTAAATTTGCTGCATCCTTAGCCGTTCTTGGCCTTTCTTTTAATGTTCTTGCTGCAGAACTGAACGTTTACGCCTCCATGCCTGAGAAATACGCCTCTCAGGTCCTTGAACAGTTCACCAAGGAAACGGGTATCAAAGTCAACTTCCTCAGACTTTCTTCCGGCGAAGTTCTCTCCCGCCTCCAGGCAGAGAAAAGTAATCCCCAAGTCGATGTTCTTCTGGGAGGTCCGGCAGATTATCTTGAAGTTGCTAAGAACGAAGGGCTGACAGCACCCTATAAACCTAAAGGCTCTGATTTCATTCCGGCAGAATTTAAGGATCCACAAAATTATTGGACGGGAATCGGCATCATGCCGCTTGCCTTCATCACGAATAACAACTTTCTTAAAAAGAACAACCTGAAGGCTCCGACTTCCTGGCAGGATTTTCTAAAGCCTGAATACAAAGAAGGCCTTATCCTGGCCGATGCTCGAACCTCCGGAACTGCGACAGAACGCCTCTTCTCTTTAGAAAGAGTATTCGGGCGCGAAGGCAGTATCGACTTCCAGAAAAAACTTCACAAGAACGTTCAGATGTACACCAAGAGCGGTGCTTGGCCTGCTTTGCGTGTCGGTGACGGTCTCGCGGCTGCTGCCATGGTTTACTTGCCTGATGCGCTGGATATCGTCCAGCTCGGATATCCGGTCACGATTTCTTATCCGAAAGAAGGCGTTACCTTCGGCATCGAAGTTGTGTCTCTTGTAAAAGGTGCTAAACATCCGAAAGAGGCAAAAGAATTTTTAGACTGGGCCACTTCACCTAAACTGGCCGAATTCCTTATCAAAAATAAGATTAGGTACGTTCCGACCCGTACCGACGTCAAAGTTGACGACCCTGTGCTGGATTTAAAGAATATTCATATGCTTGGCGTCCCGTTGTCTGAGAAAGGCCGGCTACGCGAACAGCTTACAAAAGACTGGATTGATCAGGTCTTACAAGCCAAATAAGGGGCTCCTTGATTTAGAACATCGGCGCTTTCTTCTCTATAGGAGTAAAGAAGCCGCTTTCAATTTAACAATAGGCACTCCATGAAAGTGATCGGTCTGACAGGCGGGATTGGTTCCGGCAAAACAACGGTTTCTGACTTATTTGAGGAATTAGGGATCGAAGTTGTGGATGCAGATGTCGTCTCGCGGCAATTAACCGCGGTAAACGGCGGCGCAATGCCGGATATCGTTAAACACTTCGGGCCTGAAGCAGCCTCTCCCGACAGCTCCATGAATCGAAAATTCATTAGAGAGTTGGTGTTTTCTGACCCTGCGGCTAAAACGGCTCTGGAAAATATCCTTCATCCTTTAATTCGCAAAGAGTGTCAGCGCCAACTCGACGCCTCACAGTCCCCGTACACGATCTTAAGTGTCCCGCTTCTCATTGAAAGCCCCTTTTGGCGTTCGTCCATCGATCGCTTGCTTGTCGTCGAAGCGCCCGAAGCTCTAAGAATCGAGAGAGTAGTTCAAAGAAGTCATCTAACGCCGGAAGCCGTAAAAAAGATTATTTCGACTCAGGCGACGACCGCCCAAAGACTGGATGCTGCGGACGATGTCATTGAAAATGTCGGTACCTGTGAGATGCTGAAGGCCTCAGTACTAAAACTTCATTCGTTGTACCTTGCACTGACCAAAGAAAACTGAGTTTCTTCCCATTCCGACGCATATAACTTATTGTCTCGCAGTGAGAGATACAACAGCTTATTTTCTTAGTCTTAACGTTCCCATTGTGTACAATCGTATAGGAGAATCCCCTGATGTTTTTGCGTTATTTCTGAGAGATTTTTCGATAGCCGAACGCCTTCGGCGGTAATCATTTCCATTACCGACCGTTAAGGGGAAAATATAAAATTATTCTAGGACTGCGAGAGATTGGAATGACCGAAACCTTATTACGATATGAGTTTCCCTCCAACGAAAAACTTCGTACTTTTTTGAGACTAGCTGACCTTTTTAAACAGCTGTCGTGGTTTGCTCAGCAAGATAATGCGAATGATCACCGAGCAGCCATCATCAAGTACTTTGAAATTCAAGAGGTCACAACCCGCGGAGATCAAAAAAATGACCTCCTGCACGAACTTGCTCGCTTCCGGTCCTGCTTGGAACCTCTCGCAAATAATGACAACGTTGACCAGGAATCCTTAAAAGAAACCTTGGACAAACTCCAAGCCAGCAGAGCCGAATTAAGCTGCGTGGGCGTCAGAATCTCCCATCTCTCCAGCCAGAACGAATTCCTTAAAACAGTCGGACAGCGCTCAGGCATTCCTGCCGGAACCTGTGAATTCGACGTCCCTGTTTACCACCATTGGCTTCACCTTTCGGCTGAAGAACGCAAGCACTATCTCAATGAGTGGATAAAGCCCCTGCTCCCCTACAGCAACGCCATCGATTTGATTTTGAATCTGCTGCGCGGCACAGCTGAGTTAAATGACGTGGAAGCGATCAAAGGCTCTTACCAGAAAGACCTTCAGGGCAAAACGTTTACACTGCTCCAAGTGTTTGTGGATCCTAAACTGAATATGATTCCGAAGATCTCCGCGAACCGTTATCTCCTTTCGGTTCGTTTCTCCGGCGCCAATTTCGGCAGCGGTCCGATCGCGGAAATTCCCGAGGTGATGCCTTTCCGCCTCGGTTTATGCAATATGTAGTAAAAATGGCAATTAAAGTTAAATGCCCGACCTGCGGGCGTGAATGTGAATACTCAGACAAGAACCCGTATCGTCCTTTCTGCTGCGAACGTTGCCGCTTAATCGATCTCGGCGCGTGGGCAGAAGGGAAATATTCCATCAAAGATAAACCGATGGAAGGCGACGACGATCTTGATATCTCTGCCGATGCACTCGCCACCGGCAAACTCGCCGCACATAAAGCTGACCTAGAGAAGTAGAACTACTTTCTCGCCGTCACCTGCGCTAGTACCGGTTCCGTCGCCGGCAAAATCGGATGCGGTAAGTCCTCTAAGGTACAGAATCGATATGTCTGTCCTTCGAGACATTTCAGCTCTTCAGGATTCAAACGGCAATGCAGGAAATGCAAATGCACGGTGGCATGAGGATACGTGAACACCGTTGAATAAACCCCTCGGCAATCAGTTACCTGAACGCCGAGTTCTTCTTTCATTTCACGGACAAGCGCTTCCTCAAGAGTTTCTCCGGCTTCGACTTTGCCGCCCGGAAATTCCCAGTAGCCCGCATAGACTTTTCCTTCGGGACGCGAAGTCATCAGAAAACGTCCGTCTTTATCAAAAGCCACGGCAACAACCACTTCGGTCGGTTTAGTTGTCATGCTCAGTCTCCAAATGCATTCTTCCTGCCCAGTCGCGTGCAAACTGGTAAGCCACACGGCCGGAACGAGAACCGCGCTGCAGTGCAAACTGCAATGCTTCGGTTTGCCATCTGTCGGAGATTTCTCCGCCGAAATGTTTTGTCCAGCCTTCGGCGACCGCTAAATATTCTTTTTGAGAGAACGGGTAGAAGCTCAACCAAAGACCGAAACGCTCGGATAACGACATCTTTTCTTCGATCGTCTCAGCCGGATGGAGTTCGCCGTCTTCGTCCATGCTGCTGGCAAGGTTGTCCTGCATTTTCTCCGGCATTAAGTGACGACGATTGGATGTTGCGTACACCAGCAGATTGTCTCCGGTCGAAGCCACGGAGCCGTCCAAAATCGCTTTCAGTGCTTTGTATCCGCCTTCTCCGAATTCAAAAGACAAATCATCGCAGAAAACAATAAATTTTTCGGGTCGATCGGCGATGCGCTGAGCAATGTCGATCAGATCCTTTAAATCTTCTTTATCGACTTCAATGAGACGCAGTCCTTGATCTGCAAACTGCTTCAAACACGCACGGATAAGAGAGGATTTTCCGGTGCCTCGCGCACCGGTTAAAAGAACATTATTTGCGGGCAAACCTCGAACAAACTGCTCCGTGTTTCTGAGCAACGCGGCTTTCTGCTGATCCGCATTCTTAATCGAATCCGGATCTACGAGTGCGACTCGATGAATCGGCTCGAGGACGCCGTAGGACATGCCCAAGTATTGTTTGCGGCGCCACCGAAAAGCCGCTGCGCTCCAATCTACTTCATCCTCGGTCTTGGGAAGAAGAATTTCCAGTCGATCGAGAAGACGTTCCAGTTTTTGTTCGAGTTTTGCGTCTGCCATCTCTGTATTTAGCTTCTGTAATCTGCGTTGATCGAAACGTAATCGTGAGAAAGGTCTGTGGTCCAAACAGTTTCGCAGGCATCTCCACGGCCGAGGCTGATACGAACGGTAATTTCATCCTGGCTCATCACAGCAACGCCCTGCTCCTCCATATATTCAGGAGCACGGCCGCCGTTCTTGGCGACTAAAACGTCGTCCAGCCAAAGAGAAACTTTCGTTGCGTCCAAATCCGGAATCTTTGAGTTGCCGACCGCGGCCAGAATTCGGCCAAGGTTAGGGTCGGAAGCAAAGAAGGCTGTCTTAACCAACGGAGAATGAGCGACGGCGTAGGCAACTTTGAGGGCTTCCGCTTCGTTTTTCGCATCTTCCACCGTAATGGTAATGAACTTCGTTGCGCCTTCTCCGTCTCGGACCATCGCTTGAGAAAGCTTTTGTCCGACTTCGATTAAAGAATCCAGCAAATCATCAAAGCGCGGGTCGTCCATACTTTCGATCGGGCGAGCATTGCTGCATCCGGTAGAAATCAAAACGAACGAGTCGTTCGTGGACGTGTCCCCGTCGACGGTAATACGGTTATAAGAAGCATCGGCCACCATCTTGACGACTTTGCCGATTAGGTCCTGACCGATGGCAACATCGGTCGCAATGAAGCCCAGCATCGTTGCCATGTGCGGCTCGATCATGCCGGAACCTTTGCTGATACCGGTGATCGTGATTTCCTCGTCATCCAGCATGACACGCTGGGAAACGCATTTGGGAACGGTGTCCGTTGTCATGATGGCTTCGGCCGCTGCGATCCAATTGGTTCTCGACAAATGCTTAGCGGCTTCTTCCACGCCTTTAAGCAGACGGTTCATGGGGAGCGGTTCCATGATGACACCGGTCGAGAATGGCAGAACCTGCATCGGAGAGCAGTCGAAGATATCCGCAACCTTTCTGCAGGTTTCCTGAGCGTCTTGGAGACCTTGTTCGCCGGTACCTGCGTTTGCTATGCCGGTGTTGACGACTAATGCTCTGATGTTATTCGTTTCAGCTAAGTGAGTCCTGCAAACCTGAACAGGCGCTGCCGCGAAGCGATTAGAAGTAAACACGCCTGCGACGCGGGATCCTAATGCCAACTCAACCACCAGAACGTCATTGCGGTTGGGTTTACGGATATTGGCTGCCGCAACGCCGAGGACAACTCCGGGAACCGAGTAAATCTCAGACGGTTCGGGCGGGAAGAGATTGATTGCCATATTGCTTTTCCTTTTTTCTCAAAAATTTTTTGATTTAATTTTTCGATTTTAGAGCACGAATGTCGGCCAAAAGAAAACGGCTCAAGGTGTTTTCACCGAGAGCCGTCTTTCCATTAATTCAGATTAACGAAGTTTGCCGTGGCAGTCTTTGAATTTCTTGCCGCTGCCGCAGGGGCAGGGATCATTACGTCCGACATGCGCAAACGGATCTTCTTCCTGAGGAAGGGCTTCTTGCTGAGCGGGAGCCTGAGCTTCCTGCTGAGCCGCTGCGACTTCTTCAGGTTCCGGCTGACGAATCTGAACATTCATCAGAACGCGGGTGACGTCGGCACCGACAGTTTCAAGCAAGTTGGCAAACAGTTCAAAAGCTTCGCGCTTGTATTCCTGTTTCGGCTGTTTCTGAGCATAGCCGCGGAGATAGATGCCCTGACGGAGCATATCGAGCTGGCTGAGGTGCTCTCTCCAGCGCTGATCCAGGAACTGAAGCAGAACGTTGCGTTCAAACTGTGCAAAAGCTTCGTGACCGACCAAGGCGACTTTTTCGTCGTAAACCTTGTTGGTGGCTGCAAGCAGCATATCCAGAAGTTCCTGGTCGTCGGAGCTTTCGGATTTTTCCAGTGTAGCCTTAAGCGGAACATCCAGATTCCACTGTTCTTTCAGTTCTTTTTCTAAGCCTTCAAGATCCCACTGTTCTTCGACGGTATCTGCCGGAACATAGTGGCGGAACAGGCTGGTGAAATATCCGTCGCGAAGCTCCTTCACAGGACCGGACACATCTTTGTTTTCCAGGATTTCGTTACGCAGAGCGTAGATTTCTTTTCTCTGATCGTTTGCCACGTCATCGTATTCAAGCAGTTGCTTACGAATATCGAAGTTGCGGGATTCGACCTTACGCTGAGCAGTTTCAATGGAGCGGGAAACAATACCTGCTTCAATGGCTTCACCTTCAGGCAGACGCAGCTTGTTCATCAAAGCCTGCATCTTTTCGCCAGCGAAGATTCTGAGCAGCGGATCTTCCATGGACAGATAGAAGCGGGAAGAACCTGGGTCACCCTGACGGCCGGAACGTCCGCGCAGCTGGTTGTCAATACGTCTGGATTCATGACGCTCTGTACCGATGATCTTAAGACCTCCGGCCTCTCTTGCAGCATCATCCAGCTTGATATCCGTACCACGTCCGGCCATGTTGGTCGCAATCGTGACTGCTCCGTGCTGTCCCGCATCTGCCACGATTTCTGCTTCCAGTTCATGATACTTGGCATTCAATACCTTATGCTGAATTCCTTCTTTTTTCAGCATTTTGCTGAGCAGCTCTGAAACCTCGATCGTGATTGTACCAACCAGGACCGGCTGTCCCGTTGCATGCGCTTCTTTCACGGCTTCAACGACTGCGTGGTATTTTTCCTGTTTTGTCTTATATACTGCGTCTTCGAGATCTTTTCTCTGAACCGGACGGTTGGTCGGGATCTCTACAACGTCCATTCCGTAAATATCACGGAACTCTTTTTCCTCAGTCAAGGCAGTACCTGTCATACCGCTCTTCTTCTCATACTTGTTGAACAGGTTCTGGAATGTAATAGTTGCCAGTGTCTTGCTCTCTCTTCTGACCTTCACATGCTCTTTTGCTTCGATCGCCTGATGCAGTCCGTCCGAATACCGTCTTCCCGGCATGATACGTCCGGTGAACTCATCCACGATCATAACCTCTCCCTCCTGAGTCACCACGTAATCCTGATCGCGGAACATCAGGTTATGCGCACGCAGCGCCAGAATGATGTTGTGCTGAATCTCCAGATTCTCCGGATCTGCCAGGTTCTCGATATGGAAGAAGTTTTCTACCTTCTTCACACCGTCTTCTGTCAGATTGACAACCTTTTCTTTCTCGTTGACAATAAAATCTCCGGACTCTTCAATATCTTCTCCCATGATCGCATTGATCTTGGAAAACTCACCGCTTGCTTCTCCTCTTTCCAGCTGGCGTGCCAGAATATCGCATGCCTCATACAATTTTGTAGATTTATTACTCTGTCCGGAAATGATCAGCGGAGTTCTGGCTTCATCGATCAATACAGAGTCAACCTCATCGATAACCGCAAAGTTCAGCCCTCTTTGTACAAGCTGTTCCTTGTAGATCACCATGTTGTCTCTCAGATAATCAAATCCCAGTTCGTTGTTCGTTACATATGTAATATCACAATTATATGCCGCACGGCGCTCATCATTGTCCATATCATTGAGAACCACACCGACTGTCAGTCCCAGAAATTCGTGTACTTTTCCCATCCACTCGGCATCACGCTTTGCCAGATAATCATTGACTGTGACAATGTGAACTCCTTTTTCTTCCAGCGCATTCAGATATGCCGGAAGTGTGGATACCAGTGTCTTACCTTCACCTGTACGCATCTCTGCAATACGTCCCTGATGCAGGATGATACCGCCGATCAGCTGTACCCGGTAATGGCGCATCCCCATACTTCTATATGCACCTTCTCTTACAACTGCATATGCCTCCGGGAGAATATCATCCAGTGTCTCTCCCTCTTTGAGACGTTCTTTAAACTCTCTTGTCTTATCCTTTAATTCCGCATCCGAAAGTGCTTTCATCTCTGGCTCCAGCGCCTCAATGCGATCCACGATCGGATAGATTCTCTTCAGCTCGTGCTGGCTGTGAGTCCCGAAAATTTTATCCATTAAACCCATAATCTGCAATCTGCTCCTTGTCTAAATTTACTCTGCCTACCATTCTATCACTAACTTTCCATGAATTCAACCAATTCATGTTTTTGTTCCGCTTTGTTTACATTTCATTTACAAACAGAGCAGATTTTTATAAGGAATTGTCCCTCCAAACAGATCCAGTGCACTTCCGATCGTAAAATCCAGCTTTCCATGTCCAAGATTTTTGAATTTTTCCAGTTCTTCCATACTTCCGATCCCGCCCGCATAAGTAACAGGAATCCCTTCCCATCTGCCAAGCAGTTCTACAAGTTCTCCTTCCACTCCGGAAGATTTTCCTTCCACATCCACACCGTGTACCAGAAATTCATCACAGTACTGCGCCATTTCATCAAGCAATTCTTCTGACAGTTTTTCTCTGGTAAACGTCTGCCACCGGTTTGTCACGATGTAATATTCATCCCCCTTTTTCCGGCAGCTCAGATCCAGCACTATCCTCTCTTTTCCGACCATCTCTTTCAGTCGTCTCAAACGGCTGCGATCCACCTCTCCTTCACGAAATATATAAGAGGTTACGATCACATGGCTGGCGCCTGCATCCAGATATTCTTCCGCATTTTCCGCCGTGATACCGCCGCCGATCTGCATCCCTCCCGGATATACCGAAAGCGCCAGAAGCGCCTGCGCTTTCTGGAGTTGAGCAGAATGATATGCCCGCCTTTGAGTCCATCCTGTTTATATTTTTCTGCATACCAGGCTGCATCCTGTTCTGAAGTAAAATTGGTCTGTGCCATATCGCCTTCATCTTTTAAGCTGCCGCCGACGATCTGTTTTACTTTTCCGTTATGTATATCAATACAAGGTCTGAACTTCATCACAATTCTCCTTTTATAGAAAAGTGCTGCAAAAACTTCTTCTGCAGCACTTGTTTATCCGGTATTCAAAACCTACTTGTTATTCTCCCGGTTCTGTGTGTTATGATCTTTGGTCATTCCATCCGCAGCATCATCTACCGCATCCGTAGCTCCCCTTGTCAGATCATCCACTCCATTGGTCACACCATCCACTACATCATTCACACCGTCTGTGACATCATCTACCACGTTGTCTGCTTTTCCGTTACTGTTGTCATCTGTACGGTTTTCATTTCTGTCTGTCTTGTCATTGTTGTCCTTTGTTTTGTCAGTTGCATCATTCATTGTTGTATCGTTCTGTGTATCTCTTCTGTTTCCACATGCAGTCGTGCCCAGAAGCATACAGGTACACATCAGCAATACAAGCAGTTTTTTTCTGTTTTTCATAATCTTCTTCCTTTCATAAAATATAGTCTTACACTGTTAAGTTTTCCTTTTTTTAATATTTTATGAATGGAATTTTTTTCTTTTTTATGCTCTTGGTCCTGCTGATTTTCTCAGTTTTTCCAATGCTCTTGACTCCAGCTGACGGATCCGTTCTCTGGTCACGCCGAGTATCTGTCCGGTTTCTTCGAGCAAATGTGCATTGCCGTCCTCCAGACCGTAGCGGAGTCTTAAGATTTTCTGCTCTTTTTCTGTCAGCGTGGAAAGCATCTCCTGCACTTCTTCTTTCTGTACCAGTGCCGCAACAGCCTCCTCCGGAGTCGGCTCCTGTGTATCTTCAATAAAGTCTTCCAGATTGCTGTTCTCTTCATCTCCCACCGGAGTCTCCAGAGAAACCGGATTCTTGATATAGCTCTGCATGCGCTCTACTTCTTCTGTTGTCATATGCAGCTCTTTTGCAATCTCCTCTGCTGCCACTTCACGCCCGAGTGTCTGTTCCATCTTCCGCTCTGTTTTGCTGATCTTATTCATATTCTGAGCCACACGGACCGGCACACGAATCTCTCTGGACTGAGAATCCAGCGCCCGCAGAATGGCTTCTTTGATCCACCATACCGCATAGGTGGAAAATTTACTGCCCTTTGTGTAGTCAAATTTTTCCACTGCACGCATCAGACCGATATTACCTTCCTGAATCAGATCCATAAACTGCATTCCTTTTCCGGCATAATGCTTTGCCACCGCAACCACCAGACGCAGATTTGCTTCCTCCATCTTTCGTCGTGCTTCTGTATCTCCTTCTGCGATCTGTCTGCCAAGCTCCAGTTCTTCCTCTGCTGTAAGCAGCGGGATCCTGCCGATCTCTTTTAAATAAATCTTTAACGGTTCCGTCATATCCACCGAATCCGGCACCAGATCCTCTGTTTCTGCTCCCAGATCCAGTTCTTCCTCCAATAGTTCCCTTTCTATCTCTTTACTCATATATTTTCAT
>OGMJ01001137.1_pt1 | contig 12395 bp, 17 predicted proteins | sample 1573181 | NCBI WGS metagenome assembly OGMJ01 (sample SAMEA2582004, study PRJEB24529) | metagenome | biome: Human gut stool | place: China | collected 2011
TGCAATGCCCGCTTGCCCCGCTGCCGCTGTAATTTTTGCTAGACCATCCGCCGTCATTGGAATGGACAGGCTCATTCTTTCGAGCGCTTTTTCCATCTCCTTCAGCCCGGAGGGATTTTTAAAATCCACGACCTTTTTGATTTCAGCCATGGCGTCCTCCATCTGCATCGCCTGTTTAACAGGCAACGCAAGTGAAGCGGCTGCGGAGGCCATATAGCCAATCTGACTGACCCCAGAAAGAATGGAACCTTTTGCATTTTGCGTGCGGTCCCTCTAAGCGGCGGATTTTGCATTTATAGCGGCAAGTTTTTCCTGAGCTAATTTCGCTTTTCTTGCTTCCGCAGCTAATGCTTTCTCTCTTTCAACTAGTTGCTGTGCCGACATCCCGGCCGTTTTATTTGCTTTTTCTAGTTCCTGCAGAGCTCGCTTTTTTTCTACTAATGAAAGATGAGAACTTTTTACGGCCGATTTTTCCTTATTGAGCTGGATTTCAAGCTGTTTGGTATTTTTTTCAGCTGCCTTTAGCTGTCTGCCGAGTTCGGCTAACTTTTGCTCTTTTGCCTCAAGCTTCGCTATCGATTCGTCAGAAATTTTATTTTGTTTGTTTAGCTGCGCAGTAAAAGACGCTAATGAACGTTTTTCTTTAGCGTATTGGCTTGCCAGAGATTCTGAATTACGTCTAGCTTCTGAATAGCTGCGCCCTAAATCGGTAATTTTTGTTTTTGCGGAAGCAAAGGCCTGTTGAGCCTGCAAGACCTCTTTACGCATTTTTAATGTCCCGGACGCTTGAAACATTGAGCGATTGAGATCCTGAAATTTGTCCTCAAAGTTTTTTACAGTCTCTCCGGCGCTTTTAAATGATTTAGCAAAATCAGAGGAGACTTTGCCCGCTATGGCAAAAGCAATGCTGTATTCCTTGATGCTCATGTCGGAATCCACACATAAAAAAAGGACGCCGAAGCGTCCTTATTAGAAAAAATGGTGGTATTAGGTCAGAAACACGAAATAAAAACAGAAGACAATTAAGAGAAGAAGAAACAAGAACATAGCAAACGCAAAGACGGCAGCAATCCCGTCTAGTAGTCCGTTCGCTAATGCCTTAAAAAATTCCATATCCAGCTCCCCCTTAAGAAGAATTTTATTTCTCTAAGGAATTAACTTCAAGGCTGAATTCACCGTTTTTTACGCTTCTTCTCAGCAGTTTTAACTGTTTCTACCCATTCTGACAATTCAATGAGAGGAACTTTCCACCAATCCAAAACACCGGAGCCCGTATCGGCTCTGGCCAGGCTCAGACAAACCTCTCTAATCATTAGACTTGGAGAGGACTTACTGAGGCCGAGTTGTTCAAAAAATTTTGAACGTAGCTTGCGATTGCAATCAAAACAGGCCCAGGCATTTTCATAAAGAATTCATCCGGCTGACCGCAAATTTGGCCCAAGACCAGACAGCTAAAGCGGAAATTAAATGTTGTTAAAGGCGTCAACGACCCGGAATCTCGCATTTCACGTTCCGCTGCAAAGATAACGCTGCCATCAATCTTCTTAAGGTCAACTTCTAATTCTTTATAAGTTTTACCTTCAAATTCATAAGGTTCTGCGAATACAAATTTCATGTTTTCCTCTTAGGGCCCCGCCGAAGCGGGGCAGAATTGATTAGGACATTCCGAGGTCTTTCCGGACGCTCTCGAGCATGTCGGTATCGCCAAATTTGGCGATAAAGTTGTATTTATCGATTTCGACAACCTCTTTGTCATCGACAACGATCTTCAGATAGACCACCTCAAATTCAGTGGACGAATCGGTTGTGGAACCCGGTTCAAAGGAGCCCAGAGAGAAGTTCTTCGGGATCGCTCTCATGACAACTCGAATGGGAGTAGTCGTGATTTTTCCCGTTGTGTTGTCGTAGTGCTGTTGAGAACCGCGGATTTCCAATTGATGGGCCTGCTGCTTGGCCAGCTCGAGAGCGGGTCTTTCAATAGTTCTCCAGTTGAAAGTCGAGCTCATGGCCTGATAGTGGCCAAGAACCGGGCTATCCACTTCGCCGGCGATACCGGCTCCGGACACTGTGTCGCTCATTGCCTGAAGCTCAGGCAAATCAACTGTTGCCATACCCATCAGCGCGTTGGCTTCGTTGTAGACGCGATAGTTGATCAAGCGCTCCGGGATGCTGTTTGTTCCTGTTGCCATTTTTTACCTCCAATTACGCAGCAAATAGGGTTTGCAAATATTCCGGATCAAATTCAAGAATGAAATCGATGTCCTTGGCCGGAGGCGGCGGAGTGACGTAAACATGGAATGCGAGATTGCCGTCCATCAGGTCAGTGATCGAGTTCTCGGAAGAGAGGAACTCAATGCGGCCTCCCAAGATGTACTGCATGGCAGCCAACCCGTTCATCCAAATGTTTGCACTGTCGATGATCGTGTTAATCAGGCGCGGAGTTGCCGGGAAATCGACCTTCGACCAGAACGTTTGAATAAACGTATTGCCGATCCAGTTAAACATTCTGCGGTTCGGGATAAAGGCATCTTTTACATCCGTGTTTCCCGGATAAACTGCTGTTCTGTTGCCCCAGGCAACCCAACCTCCGATGAAATTCAAAGCACAAACTACGCCCTGACTATTCAAATAAGCGCCGGTGTCCGGCCCTAAAACAACTTCGGAGCCGTCAGCAAGACATGTGCCTGTCATCTGCAGATTTTTGTTAGACGGAGAGACATACGGAACATCATCGTTCTGAGAATCCACCTGAGCCATCAAGCAGGCCAGCTGTGTCGAGAGATTAAACACAGTGCCGTCCAATTGAATCATCGGCCAGCAGCAGATTTGCATCGGATCAGTGATGTTGTTCTGGTTCTTCCAATTCGCAACTGCCGTGTAGTTTTTGACTGTCGTAGTCGGAACATCGACCGCACAAATCGCTTTGAATACGGTGTTGATGGCAGTGCATTTTGCGGCCATCACGGCTGCCACGCTCGGGCTGGAAGAGAAGCCCGGAGCGATCAGAGTGCCCGGAACAACTCGGAAAAGCGGGAAAACATCGTCCACGAGCTCCAGGCCTGACTTGTTCCCGAACGTATCGACGCCCCCGATGATGTCATCGGCATCAACCGCAGAAGGATCCAGTTTCGAGGCCGTCAGCGTATAAGGGCTATCAGAGCTGCAGAGGAAGTCTCCGTCCTGATTTTTGAGAGACGAAAGAATCATTGTTCCGTCGGTATCGAAGGAGACAACAAAATCCGTGTCTTTCGTGAGCGTCTTTTCACCGGCTTTCAGAACCAACGTATCCGGCAGGACGCCTGTTTCGGCGATTTTTGCAATACCCGTCTTGGCGTCAAACTGCACGCTTGAAGTCGTGCAGTTCTTCTTGTGCGTTGTCGGATCGAGAACGTTGACAACGATGATGGGAGCTACTCGATACAGCGAAAATGCGGAATAAATCAGTTCACAGATTGAATAATTGAATTTCTTGAGGCCGCTGCTGTCTTCTTCTGCCGGGACAAATCCGAATTCTTTAACCGCTTCCTCGTATGAATAACAAAGCTTCGGTTTGTTGACATTAGTCGGATCGGTCATATTGACAGGGGCCGTGCCGATGATCATCGGAATGCCGGCATTGACCTGAACGGGCGGGAGAATGCTGGTCGGGACTTCACTGACGTAAACGCCATGTTTATAAGCCATTTTTTAAGCTCCTTTTAGTGCTTGTTTGTACAGCGTGTTGAGCATGTGTCCTTGAGTGCGGACATTGGTCCTGGCCTGCTGCACGTCCGCGACAGGAACCATCAGCTGACCGATTGCCGGATTCTTTTCGATCATTCGGACAATGTGGTCGGGATATTTATTTGCTCCCTCTCGAAAAACAGTGTTTGTCGAGAGCCCTAAAAACGAAGGCCCGACGTAAATGACGGGCCTCTCTTTTTGAACTTCAGTTTTTCGTAGCTTCATGTTTACTCATACGGTGTATAGGGATTGACAATTTCAGGTGCGCGGAATGTCCAGCGGGTACTCATGACGATTTGCCAAAACGGCCACGCCTGCGCCGGAGAGTTTTCCCAAGAGACCGGGGTCTCCAGAATGAACCGCTCGCCGAGCGTCCGATTCGGCAGATTCAACAGCAGCGACTCCGTTTTTTCCTTGAGCGTCAGCGCCGTGAGATGGCCTTCAAAATCGTCATCCCAAACGCCGATCACGATCGAAACTTCGGTGCTGCAGCCATCCGCATCCGTTTTGCCGGAATCCGGACGAATCAGTACGAATGGAAAATCATCATCCTTCGACTCTCTTGAATTTTTAGGAGGCAGATAGCCCTGAATGATCTTGGGAGCGCGGAAAACAGTCGGCTCGTCAGCTTTGTGCTCAAGCGGCAGGAGAAAATCGCTCAGACCGGCTTCCAAGAACTTCCCGAGCGCTTTGCATAAATGAACATCATTCATCACTTGCCTCCTCTAATGAGCCGCATCGCTTCGTGATTGATTCGACGCTGAAACGTGTCTCTCATTTCTTCCTGAATGTCTTCAACGATGTTTTCGTTTCCGACCATCTGGGGAACTGAAGGACCGTAACGCGGTTCAATCGGGAGCCGGGTCGCGCCCTTTCGCTGAAACACGGTGCCGTTATAGACAAACGCGTTTTTCAAAGGCTTCAGACCCGTTCTCTCAACTTCAACTCTCACCTGCCGACGATTATTTCCGGTCGTATCCTGCCCGGAGGGACGGATTCGGAAATGCGCCATGGTGAGAACCGGCCCGGAGAACACGAGTTGTCCGGAAGTTTCTGCCCCTCCCGGACGTCTGAGCCGGGTTGCTTTCTTAACGTCGGAGGCTTTGATCGTGTAGCGGCCGCGCAAAGACTTCGAGGCAACGGTTCGACCGCGCATAAGCGCTCGGTTGATTGCCCGATTAACCGCTTTCTGAGCTCCAGTTTTTGTGGAGTGCAGCAGGTTAATCGCCGCCTCAACATCATGTTTGTCGATTTTCACTTCAATCATTGTCGATTCTCCCGGAGAACAATGACGAGCATCGTTCCCTCAATCGAGACCGACTGGACGATGTGGCGGGAATCATCAATAGACATCCACTGGCCCTCCTCAGGCGCCTCTAAATCCTGAGAGTCTGCGTAGAGCGTTGTCATGTTGATGAAATCGCCTACCAGTCCGTCTTCAGGAATTTTGGAGATGATGTTTTTGTCGATGACGCATTTAATTTTTTCGCCGTCAATATCGTGAAAGTCAGCAAACTCGTTGAGATTCAAGAAAACGTTCTGGACATCCGCTGCTGCGAAGTCCTTAAACGTTTTCATTTTTAGCTCCGGCTTTCGCCTTCGGAGCCGGCTTCTCCGGAGCCTGTGCCGCTTCAGGTTCAGCCGCTTCAGGAAGAGGAACGGCAAAGCTTGTGCCCGGAATCGGTTCCGGCTGGACTGCCTCTTCAGGTGTCTCAGGTTCCTCGGGCTCAACGAATTTCTCACCGACGCCAGCCTTCAAAATGATTTTTGCCTCTTTCTCATTGAATTCAGCCTTATCCCCAGCCTTGAAAATGTCGCGTCCGAAAACCGTGTTTTTGGTGAAAACAATTTCCATTATTAGCTCCTATGAAAAAGGGGCCGGAGCCCCTCTTCTTTAGCATCAGATTAGGATCCGGTAGCATTGATGACGTGGAAGGCGTGAATCTGCTGGATGATCGGCAGCGGACGGCTGGAGATCTGCAGGACGCGGCCCATCGGGTTGGAGCGCTGGATCCAAGACATCGGAATACGAGACCCTTCAACGAAAACAATTCCCGGATTTGTTTCGCTGATGACCGGACAAGCGCCGTAAGCCAGCATGGTTTTTGCGCCCGGCGTTGCGAGCAGACATTTATCTGCCGGAACCATAGCAACATCACCGTCATCGCCCTTGTACCATTCATCGTAGGAGTAAATGTCAAGAGCAGAGTCTTTGAGGTAACCCCAGTAAGTCACACCGTCCGGAAGATGCTGAGGATCGATGTGGCCCATGTCAACGCGCCTCATGTCGAGAGACTTGGAGGCAGTGAGCTTGCTCAGGATCGTGTCGATCACGTTAGTGCCGCAGATCAAATCACGAGGAGTAAAGCCGCCGTCTTTGATCATGGAGCGGCGAACCACTCTCAGGTCGCTCATGATGGTTTCGGCAGTTGCGGTTGAGGCGTCCCATTTCGTGGTCAAAGTAGTTTCCGGCTTTTCGGAAGCCGCAACGGTAGACCAGAAGTTCAGAACCTCATTCACACCGTCGCCCTTAACCGTGACTTTGCCGCTGAAAAGAGCTTCAGAGCACATTGCCTCCTCACGGCGAGAAATATATTCGTCCAGTTCTGCCAAATCGCGGCCCAAAATTTCGGCTGCACGCATGTTCGGGGTCTTACCGGAGTAAAGATTTTCTCCCGGGAGACGTTTCATCACATCCTCTGCCGTTGTGATGCGCTGAGGCGCCAACATCGGAGCTTCATAGCTCAGAGTGGAATAGCCGTCTCGGTCAATGACTTTACCGCCATTGAGGGGCGATACGAACGGTGCAATTCTGCGTCCGCCCCGACCAACTACGTCAAAATCGATTTTCTTTGCGGTGAATGTCGGACGATTTGCGAAATATCGATCGCGCAGCCAGGTATGTTTTGTGTTCTGGCCTGCCTCGATCATTTGGGTCATAATGCGCGGCTCAAAAATGTCAACTGCCATTTTTTACTCCTGATTAGATTTGATGAAAATGCCGATCTTGCGGGCCGAAGTTTTGCAGTCCGAAACAGACAGTGTGCCGGTTGTCGGGATACCGACGGCCATAGCCTTTTCGTTAAATTCGCCTGTCAGATAAATCACTGTGTTTACATCAGCTTTGGATGCGTCAACATCTTCTGCCAGAACGCCATAGGCATCAGCTGCGGCGGTGACTGCTCTGCCGGTCGAGGCGACCAATGTGCCGCGCTTCATTGCAGACTCTCCAGTCGGGACTGTGATGACGTCTGTGACTACAGGCATCGTCTGGTTCGCTGCGAACAGGTTGTCAACACCAGTCGTATATTTTTCCTGCATTGCCATTTTTACCTCCGATTATTTGTTGAACTGAGCAGCGGCCGCCTTAACTAAAGCCTCTCGTTCCTGCTCATCTTTTTCGTTTTGAGTCCGTTTGTCCTGCTGCGCCTTAGCGTCAGCAGTTTCAAAACCAAGATTGGAGTCAACCTGCACGTTCTTCAGGTCTGCTGCATCCTCTGCGATACTGTTCTGAATCTTTGCCTTCTTGGCCTTTTCGGCTTTAACGAGCTGAACGGCAAACATTTCCGGAGTGATGCTCGAGTCGGCCTTGGCCTGCTCAAGAAGATCAGAGTGACCGGCCAGGGCCAGCTCTTCGAGCGCGTGAATGCGTTTCTTCTCGTTTTCGACACCCTGCTTCACGGCCTCTGCCTGCAGAGAGGCGATGAGGTCCGGATACTCCGCTTTGAGTTGTGCTAAATCCATTTTTGCTTCCTTCTTAGGTGGTGGATTAACGTTGTCGGCAGGGGCCTGAGCGACTGCCGTAAAAAAATCTGCCGGTGCGTGCTCGAAATATTTCGAGTCTGCCGGCAGGCCGTTGATGAGAACGTTTGTTGGCGTTCTCAAATTTTTAACTGAGGAGGATTCATCGACGAGATCAGCGAGGCCGAATTCGACTGCCTCTTTGGCGTTGAAATAACTTTCCGCCTCGACCTTTTCCCGGATGTCCTTCGGGTCTTTCCCGCATTTGGCGGCATAAATATCAATGCTGTTGTCCTCGATTTTTCGAATGTCCTCGGCCGCTTTTTGCATCTGACGAGCCGAACCCATTGCGAAAGAGGAGACCTCGTGGATCATCATCATTGAGCCAAGCGGCATCGTGACCGTAGCGTTCGGGATGGAAGTGATGATCGTCGCTGCGCTCATTGCAGCGCCGTCAACTCGAATATTGATCTTGCCCTGGTGAGTTTTCAGCAGGTTGTAAATTGCCAGTGCGGTAAAAACGCTGCCGCCGAAACTGTTAATGGAAATATCGATCTGACGATTGGAATCAATTTTTCTGAACTGTTTCGCAAACTCAGTTTCGTTGAATCCGTCCTCGTACTCCTGGCCCCCACCAACATAGCCGTAAAGATCAATTTTTACCGTCGGCAGCTTGGCCGAGTTTTCGATTTTCCAATGAAATTCTTTGCTCTGATCAGTTGGTTTCAGATTCGTCATTCTCGTCAACCTCTCTTGTTTCAATAGTTGTGTGTTGGATGAGGCCGGCGTCCTGCATCATGGCTTCCTCGTGCTTCCGGATCGCGACGATGTTCTCGAATTTCATGCCGGTAAGCTCTGCGGCCTCTCTTTCGCGAGTGCTAAAGCCTTCTTCAACTCGGATTTTTGCGGCGTTGACCTCTTTGAGCGGGTCGAGCTGGCCTTGCGCATCCCCGTACCACTCCGAACCGCACCAAGCCGCTCGAATCAGCGGGTCATCAAAGAATCCCGGAGCATCGATGCGCCCTTTTAGGACGGCCTCGGTGAGCCATGCTTCGTAAACAGGTTTGCAGAAGGATGAGGAAATCCAATCTCTTCTCATCCGGAACATCTTCCAAGCCTCTAAAAGAGCAGCTCTGGACGCGCTGTAGGATGAATCGAAGTTTTTGACAAGCAATTCGTAAGGAATTTCAAGCGCAGATCCGATCTGCCGGCAAACCGCTTGGACAAACGTCTCAAATCCCGAAACAGGACGCTTCGGGTCAGCAAATTGCGCCTGTTCTCCGTCTTCGAGCATTACGACGGTTCCGGAGCCCAGGGTGTAATCCGGTTCCGGCAAAGCTTTTTGTGGTTGGGCGCCCGGTATAGATTCCATGCCACCAAATCCGCTGTAGATTGCCTCCGCAGGAGATTTAGTCGTAATGAACACCGTGAACATCGAGCTCACCAGCGCGGCTGTCAATTCCGCATCCGAATATCTCGAGAGCTGCTTCATTGATTCCAGTACCGGCGCGAGCAGCGGAACTCCTCGACGTTGTGCCGGACGCTCAACATCGCACATCACGTGCAGGACGTTTTTGCGCCCTGTCCGCTTTCCGATTGCGGGAACTCGCGTCCATTTATTGATGGCGGTGTCAAGCGAACGGCCCTGAGAATTTGGATTTTTATTACAAATCCAATAGGCAACAGTCTCACCAAATTGTCCGCATTCAATGCCGCCGACGATATTCAGCACAAGATCCTGACCCTCATCTGGATTGCAAACGCGGTCAGCCTCAATCAGACCGATTTTCAGGTCATAAACGCTTCCGGGTGTCCGGATAACCGGAAGCATTACAAAGACGTCCCCATTTACAAGCGCTGACATCAAAACGAGGGACTGCAGTTGGTAAAACGTCTGTTTCCGCTCTGCGTCACAGTTCGTGTTTTCAGACCAAAGGCGCCACTCGAGCTCCGTGTTTTCCTCCCACTGGCGCGCTTCTTCCTCTGTCATGCCAAGAAACTTCGCGTCAATTTGCGCGTTGAGCATCAGGCCGGAGCCGATGATGTTTGTCCGCAGCGTCTTAATCGCACCGGTTGCCAGCGGAGAGCCCATGTAAAGATCTCGGGAGCGTTCCCGGAGCGTCTCAATGTTTTCAACAATGTCGGAGTCGGCATCTTTTCCGCCTGTAATCCAGCTTGAAAGCGATTTTTTAACGATTGAGGCACCGTGGAGACCATAGCCTCCTCCGTTCTGGAGTGCGTTCAGGACTTCGAGTTTGTTTCTGGCAACTTGTCTGGTGAGCGCTGTCTGAGGAGCTAAAAATTGAATGGCTTTTTCAAAAGCGTTCATGTCCGCTCCTTAAAAGTCGACGGGCGTGACACGAAAACTTCGCATCCGCCCGCGTTGTCCTGATTCGAGTTTGGCAATTTCGTTTCGCCAGTACTCAATTCGCTTCGCAATATCTGAGAGACTCGCTCGCGTAAGACTATGTGTTCCGATTCGGTAGCTTTGGCCGGTCGAAACAGCCCTCTCCGCCTCGAGCCACATTTTCAAATTCGTTCTTGCCTCTTCTAAGGTGATCCAACTGCTCATAAAGTGATTCCCTTTCCGACAACGCCTCTGCGTCGACGGGGTTGTTGTGCTGCTTGCGGCAGGCCTCTAAGAGCCTCCTCAATTTGTTCAAAGTTCGGAGTAAGCAGTTCCATGGCAGCCCTGGCGTAAACGGCGCAGTCAAGGGCCTCATTTCGCTCGCGGATTTTTACCCAACCGATTTTTTCCTTGCCTTTTTCGTACTTCTTCTCAAAAACTTCTGCTGTAAGCTGCTTGAAAAAGTTTTCTCCAAAGCCGCTCTCGGCTTGCATCGGGTAATGGACAAATCCGGGGCCCTCTTCAGCAATGTCCAGCGCATGCATAACAGCAGTTTTCCCTGAGTCCACGCCTAGGCTGAATAACGTTGCCCCGACGATGTTTTGTCTGGACGGAACTCCTATGTAAGGAACTCCAGCGCCGCCTCTACCTTTAATTGAAAAAACCCGGAATCTCTCCCTGGCCTTCGTGTATTCGTAAACTTCTTTGCTGTAGGTTCCGTCACCGGAGTCAACGAACGTGCAGGCTACTGTTATGCGAGTTCCGAACGAGAGGGTCTGCTGCATCGTCAAAATTCCGTCTAGCTGTTGCCACGGTCCGGATGTATCGGGACTGCCGGGAATGATGTAATGATGTATTCCCCAGCATTCGCGGGCGCGGCCCCAGCCGTAAACCGTACATTCAAGTCGATCATGCTGGACGTCGACGCCGGCCGTAAGAAGCAGAACTCCGTCCGGAAGAACTCCGGTCTCCGGATAGTATTCTCGGCGCCTCAATAAGTATTCCCATTTATCGGCATCGGCCTCGAACTGCTCCCAGGGCTCGCCCAGTTTTAGGTGAATGAACTCCATCAGGCCGGCCTTGTCTTTCCGGTGATTGATCTCAACCCAATCCTTCACAAGATCAACTAAGTTGACCCAAGGAGAGTTCAATGCGTTGATGTGGTAACTGCGAAACCGTCCCTGAGGATTCCTGACCTCCCAGCGTCCGGACTGAAGAATGTCCGGATTGATTTTGCGGGGGCCGCGGATTTTTGCTCCACAGTGCGGACAGAATAGACCGACGGAACTCTCAATGACATTTCCTTTGTCATCGGAATCCCAATGGACATTCTCCCATTTCAGCTCGTTGTACTGGTTGCATTCCGGACACTGGACCACAAATTCTCGTTGGTCTCCGGCTAAAAATTCGTTGTGGATTTTTGAATAACCAACGACAGTAGGCGTCGAAACCATCAGAAGTTTTCTATTTCCGAAGTTCTGAGTTCGCTGTACGGCAAGTTTCAAGGGATCGCCTTCCTTGCCGGCGCTTTCCGGATAGCGGTCCACCTCATCAGCTAAGAGAATGCGAATAGGACGAGAAGCCAGTCCGGCCGGAGAATTGGCACCGACTAACGCCAAAAAACCGCCCGGATAGTGCTTCATTAAAATCGTTGTGGACGATTTTTTCTCAGTTCCGCAGCCCTCTTTTCCTTCAATCAGTTTCCCGGCTAAACCGGGAGAATCGCGAAACATCGGAGCGATTCGCTCTTTTGAGAAGGCCTGCGCCATTTCGACTGTCGGCTGGAGCATCAGCTGAGGAGACGGTTCTTGGTCTGCGTAATAACCGAGTATATTAAGCAGCATCTCAGATTTACCCACCTGCGATGCAAACATTAAAACCACCTTTTCCGTCTCTTTATCGGTGGCTGCATCCATGGGTTCCTGTAGATATGGGGTTCTGTAGGTTCTCCAGGGCCCTGGTTCTGCGGTTGTGCCCAGCGAGATGAACCTTTTTGCGTCCGCCCACTCGCTTCCGGTCAATCGAGAAACCGGACGGCAGAATTTCAAAAATTCGTTTAGCCAATGCATGCTTCTTGCTCACAGAAAGAAACTGATCCCTTTGCAAACCAGGAACAGAGCTGCAGAAAGAATCATTAAATTGACCGCCCGGCTAAAAATGACCGCTCTAAGCGGTAAATCCTTTTTGGTCATCAGCCAATACATGTGTTCCCCTAACTGACAGTTCAAAACCAACCTGTTTTTATGGACAACAGCAACCAGTTCACAAGCCATAAAGTTCCGCATAACATGCTGATAATTAACAGCGCAGACGCGATTTTGGCTCTAAGTGTGGTTAATTTTTCGAACAACAACATCCTCATAACCCCTGACCATGAAGAAAGGATTGCTATAATGTTTTCCATATCGACCTACTTTCACTAGGTTGATTTAAAACCCCGCTCAGGGCCTAACTGAACGGGGTTCATTTTTTTTCGGTTTGTTTACTGCTCAACAAATTTGGATTCGTTTAGCGACTGGAGCACTTCGTCGATCGCATGATCCAGGACGCCCTCAATCTCTCTCTGGGTTCTTCCTTCAAGCTG
>OGMJ01001146.1_pt1 | contig 12316 bp, 13 predicted proteins | sample 1573181 | NCBI WGS metagenome assembly OGMJ01 (sample SAMEA2582004, study PRJEB24529) | metagenome | biome: Human gut stool | place: China | collected 2011
AATGGTCAGGAAAATCCTTAGCGTTGTTATTCCGCGTTTTCCTGATGGGACCCCAGAAAGACCTTTTGTTATAATAACTTTATCTCCTTTGAGATCTTTAAATTCAATAATTCTTTTTTGAATATTTCCATTTTCATCACTAATATAAATAAAATAGTTAGTGCCATCAAAAAGTAAGGATGTAGATGGAATAATGATTCCTGGTTCTTCATCACCTAAATATATTCTTGCAGAAACTTTAAATCCAGGTACTATATGAGGAATTTCTTCAGTTGGTTTAACTTCAACTTGAAGAACATTTTCAGAGGTATTTTTAGAAACCTGTGATACTCTAGAAATTTTTGTTATTATTCCAGGATAAGATATCTTTTTTTCAAAAACTTCAGGTTTTATAGTTAGTTTTTGATTAAGTTTGATATCTTTAACTTCATATTCAGGAACTTCTAAAACAATTTTTATATCGGATAAATCTGTGAGTTCTAAAAGAGGATCATCAGTATTAACTGAATAATTTTCTTGAGCATATAAAGTGGTAATTGTACCACTAACAGGGCTTTCAATTTTTTCTGCTGTTTTTTCTAAATCTTCTTTATAATAATCTATATTAATCTCTGAAGTTCGAATCTCTTCACTTAGATCTTTAACTGAGTTCGCTGAACTTCCTCCAATTTTATGTAATTCTTTTTCAACAGCATAATTTCTTTTTAGTTTAGAAAGATTTAATTGTTCTTTTTCAAGATTTCTTTTTATATTATTTCTTTCTGTTTCGTCAAAAGTCATTAAAATTTGACCTTTTTCTACAAAATCACCCTCTTGAACGAAAACTTTTTTTACTTTTAATTTTTTATCTACGAAGATTTTTTTTGTATCGTTGGCTTCAACACTACCATCGACATCTATAAATCCACTTCCTTTATCTAATTTTGATTTTTCAGCAATATATGTTGTTTTTGATTGAGTATTTTTACTTTTTTGTCCACAAGCTCCTAAAATAAATAGTGTTGCTAGAATTGTTAGTATTGAAAATTTCTTTTTCATTAAATTTCGCTCCTTACTATAATCTGATAGATATATGAATTTAGAGAGTTTTTAGCTTTTTCTTTTGATACCTCAAGCTCTAGATAGTTATCAAAAGCTTCCATAACTTCTGTATAACTAACTTTTCCAAGAGTATTCTCTAATTTTTTTATTTCATATTTAGATTTTTCTAAATCTACTCTGTTTTCTAAAACTAGGTAATCTTTTTGTAAAGTATAATAATTATCTTGAATTTTATATCTTTCAGCAATTATTTCATTTGCTCTTTGATTATAAGTTACCTCTTTTTCCATAAGAGAACTTTCTTCATTAGAAAGGTCAATATCCTTATAGAAAATATCTTTTGAGAATTTTAAGAATACTCTATTTTCATCATTTAAAGTATTCCTTTCAACTCCTACTGATATCTCCGGAACTTTATTATCATACTTTAAATATTTAATATTTTCTTTTGTAATTTCTTTTTCAAGATTTAGTTTTTTCAAATCTTTTTCTCCAACTAAAGATATATATTTCTCTAAATTATTTTTATTTGGAGCAATATCCGCTAGTTTAGCTTCTTGAAGTTTTAAACCGTAATCATAATAAAATCTTTCAATAATTTTTTCTAAGATATGTTCAATTTTATCAATCTCTAGTTTAATACTATTATAACTTACTAAAAGACTATCTAAATCAATTTTAGGTATTGATCCCATCTGGTAAGATTTTTCTAGAACTTTTTTTTCTTTTTCCAAAGTTTGTAAAGCATTTTGTTTAAGTTTAAGTTCAAATTGATTATCTTTATAATCTTTGTATAAATTTATTAGAGATAGTTTTTGACTTTCAATTCCTTGCTTTAAATCAATTTTAGTAATATCCCTTGTTACTTTTAATTTACTTAACTCATTATCATCTTTAGAAAAAACTAAATCTTTTAAGCTTCTTTTAGCTCCGTAGGTAACTTTATTTTCATCATTTTTAACTTTTTCACCTTGAACATAAAAATCCCCATAACTAACGCTGCTTTCAAAAGTATATCTATTTTCTTTATCTTTGTACTCAGTTCCGCCGTCAACTTTAACACCATTATATCTACCTGTTTTATAATAATCTTCTTTAAAGTTATTTTGATTATTTTTTATGTTATATATTTGATTTTCATAAGAGGTTTTATTGATTTCATTTAATAATTTGTCTAAACTAACCTCTTGAGAATAAATGAGTTTACTCAGAAGTAGAGTTATCAATATATATTTTTTCATTTTCATCTCCTTTTAATAAAATTTTAAAAATCACAACTTTTTCATTAACTTCATAATAAAAGTTATATTCTAAATTAAGATTTTTAAGAATTTCTGAAACAACAGAAAGCCCTAATCCAGTGCCACCATATTTTCTGACTTTTTTATCATTTTTCTTAGAAAAAGGTTTGAAATATTCCTCTAAATTATCATCTTTTAAAATTTCACTGCTATTTTTAATAATAATTTCATTTTTATTTAGTATTATTTCAATATTTTTTTCTGTATTAACATATGCAAGTGCATTAATAATAAGATTATTAAGACAACGATCTAAAAGTTTTTTATCACTATATACTTCAACTTTTTCTAAAGAAGTTTTTAAATTTATATTATTTAATTTAAAATCTATGGCGTATCTTTTTAAAATATTTTTAATAGTTTCTTTTAAATCTATATATTCTTTTTTTATTGGAATATATCCAGATTCCATTTTACAATAAAAAAGTAACTCTTGAATTAAAGCATTCATATTAGAGGCTTCTAGATTAATGTTTTTACAAATATCTGGTATTTCTTCTAGCTCAATAATACCATCTAAAATAGCTTCACTATATCCATCGATTATAGCTACAGGAGTTTTTAATTCGTGTGTAACATTAGAGATGAAATTTTTTCTAAAAGCTTCAGATTTTTTTTGTTTTTCTAATTCATTTTTTAATTGAGCATTAAGCTCTAAAAGTTCAGATTCAATAGGTTTTCCCATTTTTATTGAGAACTTATAAGCAATATATAAATTTATTGGAATGCTTAAAAGAATGATATAAATAAAAAATTTTAAAGTTGATTTTATAACGTCAGTAATAGGAGCAATAGATGTAGTTACAATTAACATTTTATCGTCATTTAATTTTTTAGCTAAAACAATTCGTTTTATATTATCTCTTCCCATTTGAATATTTAAAACTTCTTTTCCATTTTTAACTTCATCCCATAATTCGTTTTCAATAATTTTCATAGGGTGTGGTTTTATATTTCTCTTATCATTAATATTTTTTTCTTTATAAATAGAAACTTCTTTTATAAAAATAGCATTGAGTTGTGCTTCTTCTTTAAAATCCTCATAGTTTTCACTTTTATATTCTTTTGCTAGAGAAATAATTTCTTTCTTTTTTAAACCAATTTGATAATCTTCTAAAAAGAGATAGTTAATAAGAACATATAAAGCTATAAATCCATAAGTTAAGCAATTTAAAAATAGAAAAATTTTATATGATATCCTTTTCATTTTCTACCTCCTGAAATTTATAGCCAATTCCTCTAACAGTTTTGATATATCCTTCACCAATTTTTTTTCTTAATATTTTTATTTGTGTATCAACAACTCTTTCATCAACTTCAAAGTCCAAAGTCCAAATATTATTTAAAATTTTTTCTCTAGTCAATACTAAGTCTTTATTTAAAATAAAGTACATTAAAAGAGCAAAACCCTTATTTCCTAAATTCAATTCTTCTCCATTTTTTAGAACTTTATAATTTTCTCTATCAATTTCTAAATCTCCAATTTTTTCTAGAGAGGATATTCTTTTTCTTTTTATCAATGAATTAACTCTAGCCACTAAAACTTTAGGTTTAAATGGTTTTCCGATATAATCTTCTACACCAAGTTCTAATCCTTTGATTTCATCATCTTCATCACCAAGAGCAGTGAGCATTATAATAGGAGTATCAGATATTTTTTTGATTTCCTTGCATACCTCCCATCCTTGAATTCCAGGCAACATAACATCAAGTAAAATAAGAGCAAAGTTATTTTCATAGAATTTTTTTATTCCAATTTCACCACTACTTGCTTCAATAACTTCATAGCCTTCTTTTTCAAGATATCTTTTCAAGATATCTCTTAAAAAATCTTCATCTTCTATAATTAAAATTTTTTCCATAAAATCTCCTATAATTAAATTAAAATATTAATATATTTTATCTCAATTTATAAATATAATCTATTTTATTTTTTTTATGTGTATTTTGTGTGTAATAAAAAATAGTCCACTAAAATAAGTGGACTATCGATATAATTTTAAGATGACCCTTTAGTTAAGCCTGAAATAAGATAATTTCTAAATATAAAAGAAAAAATCATTGGAGGAATTATGGTAAGAATTCCTGCTGTGGCTATTTGGCTATAAAGTATAAGATCTTTTGAAGAGAATTCTGCAATTAAAACTGTTAAAGGTTTAATCTCTCTAGAGGCTGCTAAAACTAATGGTAATTGATATTGACTCCATGATTTTAAAAATATAATTAACATACTAGTTATTATTATAGGGTATACATTAGGAATAAGAATATGTGTGATGACTTCAAACTTAGTGCATCCATCTATAAGGGCCATCTCTTCAATTTCTATAGGAAACTCTTTAAAATAATTCATAGTTATCCATGTAACTAATGGTAGAAAAGATGAGATATAAACTATCGCTAACCAAAAGAGGTTATTTAAGAGGTTATATTCAGAAAAAATTGTATATAATGGTATAATCGTTGTAAATAATGGAATGATTAATGTAGAAAATAAAAGACCCATAAATATAGAAATAACTTTATTTTTAAATCTTGCTAAAGCATATCCAGTTACAATAGCTAATGGAGTACCTAAAACCACAGTTATAAAGCTTGTTAAAAGAGAGCTTTTCATAGCTAAAAGAAAGCTATTGCCCTCTTTTGTAGAGATATCTAGAAGTTTTTTATAATTAAAAAAACTAACAGAAGTTGGAAAAAAACTATTTCTATTATTAAAAACATCTTTTTCATGACCAATACTAATAATAAAACACCAAAATATAGGACCTAATATTAAAAAAAGAAATATAATAACACCTATACAATAAATAATTGTTTCTTTTTTTATTTTCATATTATTTCCACCTCTTATTAATAAAAATTATATAAATAATACCTAAAACACCACATAATATTGTTATTGTATAAGAAATAGCACTTCCATATCCAATATTAAAAAAAGAAAAAGTTTGATTATAGTTATATACCATAAAAGGTTCTCCTAATTTACGAAAACCGACAAGAGAGATGGCTTCATCAAAAACATTAATTCCTATTAATATTAAATTTGTTATAACTATAAGGAATGTAGGAAATAGTATTGGAAGCATTATGTTTTTTATTTTTTGAAAAGACGAGGCTCCATCAATTTCAGCAGCTTCAAATATCTCTTCAGGTATGGCTTTAATATTAGCAAGAAGAAGAATACAACAAAATGGAATTGCTCTCCAAGCAACAATAATTCCAAATATAATAAGTGAACCATATCTAGAATTTAACCACAATATTGGGGTATCAACGAAATTAAAATAATAAAGAAATTTATTTATAAAACCAAATTCTGGATAAAATATAAATTTCCAAATAAGTCCATTGACAACAGGAGGAAGAGCCCAAGGTATTATGGCTATTGCAGTTAGTAGGCTAGTAAATTTATTCTGTTTATCAAGTATTAAAGCGACAAGGAAACTAAAAATTATCCCTAAACTTAGTATAACCATAATAATAATTGAAGTATTAATAAAAGCAGAGTAAAATTCAGTACCTTTAAAAATATCTATATAGTTTTGAAGCCCTATAAACTTTCGATCATAGGGCTTTGTAAGCTTGTAGTATTCTAAACTATAAAACAAAGTCAGAATAATAGGGTATAAAACTGTAGAAATTATAATAAAAAAAGATGGTAAAATTAAATAATAAGGAAACATTTTATTTTGTTTAATTTTTATTACCATTATTTCTTTAAAAGATCCTTAATTTTAGAGTCAATTTCTTCTACAGCTACTTCAGGAGTAATATTTCCACTTGCCATTTTGTTAACAGCATTATAAATTGCATTGCTCATTTCAGCATAATAAGCTGGAACTCCATTTGGAAAAGGAGATTTAACTAATAGAGAAACTTCTTTCATTGCACCAGGATTTTTAATCTCTCCAGCATCGATAACTTCATTTAAAACAGAGGTTCTTGTAGGTATTGCACTAATCTCTTTAAAGAAAGCTCTCTGAGTTTTCTTTGATGTATACCATTTTACAAATTTTTTAGCAGCTTCTTTATTTTCAGAAAGAGATGATACTCCTACAGCTTCCGTAAGAGCCATAGTTTGAGTAGTTTTTCCATTTTCTCCAGGAGGAAGAATAACATCTATTTCTCCAATAACTTTAGATTGATTAGGGTCTGTAGCTCTTGCAATAAACGAAGTTGGTCCAACCATAAATGCAGCATCTTTAGAAAGTAATTCTCTATATGTATCAATAGCACTCATTGTTAAATTAGCAGGATTAATAAGTTCTTTTTTAACCATATTATTTATAAAATTTAATGTTTTAAGGGCATTTTCTTTATTGATAGTATTATCATCATTAAAAACTTTTCCATCTCTTAGATAAGTTAACCAAATAAAAGATGTAGTTGTTCCTTCATTAGCATTTAAAGGGAATGTATATGGATATTTAAGAATATTGTTTTCTTTTAGAGTTTCCATATTTTTAGTAACATCATCCCAAGTTTGAGGTTCTTCTAAATTAGCACTTTTATATAGATCTTTATTATAGTAAGCTATACGAAAGTCATTTGCATAAGGAACAGCGAGTGTTTTTCCATTAACAATAAATGTTGATAAACTAGGGATATCATTCATATCTTCCTGTGTAAGATTTAGAGGTTCTAACCAATTAGCACTATCAAACTCACCAACCCAAGACCAATCAACTTCAAAAACATCTGCTGCAGCTTTTTTTCCATTAGCAGCAATAGCTATTTTATTTCTAATATCATCCCATGAAACAGTTTCGATGTTTACCTTAATTCCAGATTCATTTTGAAATTCATCTAACATAGCTTGAGATGGAACACCCCAGTCAGGAATCATAAAGCTAATTTCAGTAGTTTTTTCTTTTTCTAAAGCTTTTTCAGAAGATTCTTTAGAACATCCTGTAAAAAATGAAATACCTGCTAAAGCAAGAAGTGTCGTAGTTAAAATTTTTCTTTTCATAGTTTAATCTCCTAATAATTATTGTATTTTCATTAAAATTAAAAATTAAAGCATTTCAACAAAAGCTTCTAATCTTGTTCTAATTTGTCCTTTATCAGATGTTGAATAATCTGTTTCAATTGATATAAAAGGTACCCCAAGGTTATTGACATGTCTTTTTATATTTCTGGTTTCAATAGCATAAGTATGACAAGATTGTAAAATTATCTCTACAACACCATCAACTTTATATTCTTTAATAAGATTTGAAAGCATATCTTCTCTTCCTTTGTTTGGACTCATTACAGAGCAAGGTATAGAAAGATATTTATCAGCAATAGCTTTTATAGGTTCCTCATTTTCATCAACTAACTTTTCAGTATTTTTTGTTCCACCACAGTTTTCATATACAACTACAACAGCACCAACTTCTTCTAATTGTTTTATAATTTTATCTGCAACTCCTCCAAGGGGACAACCAGTTATTAAAATTCTAGGAGCAGTTTTTGATATTTTACATTCATTATTTGCATGCAACTCTTTAAGACTTGCTGTAATTTCATTAAGTTTTGCAATTTGTTCTTCTTTATCAAAAATATATAGAACACCATTTAAAATTGTAAACATATCATATCCTGATATAGGAGGAGGAATAAGTTTACCTAATGAATAAAAATTTGAAAGACTAATTCTTTCTCTATTACATAAATTTATACTTTCACGTAGTTTTTCCTCTGTTACAGAAGTAGAGAATTTTGTTTCAAGTTTTTCTTTAAATTTTATAACTTCATGTTTCCACATATTTTTTGCATATTCAGAATCTTGTGAGTGAGGTAGTTGCATTACATAGGTATCTTTTATTTCTCCAAGTAATTCATACATTTTCTTTTTTCCATCACATGTAGTTTCACCTACAACTAAATCTGAAAAATACATATAGGGACACTTATCTGAGATAGCATATCCGTAACTTGATTTTATTAGTGGACAAAGATTTTTTGGTAAATGAATTTCAGCAGCTGGAATTGTATCATTACTTACACCACAAAGAGTAACTGGAGTTCCACCAGCAGCATAAATAATCTCTTTAGGTGTATATGTACAAAATGTCCCAACTATATGAGCTCCTTGATCTTTTAATTCTTTTACCTTTAGAAAGCCATTTCTTCTAGCTTCAGCAAATTCTTCAAAAACTTCGTTTAAATCTACTTTCATTTCATCTCCTTAAAATATTAATAATTGAATTTTACGTACTAAATAATTATATACCAAAAATGAGCATAGTGCTAACTAATTTTAAACATTATAAATTTATTTTATAAAATAATACATAAAAGTATGATAAAATATATTTGATAAAAAAAATTATATGAGTGTGGAGTTGAAAACAAAATGGATATAAGAATTGGAATTGATATAGGTTCTACAGCTACAAAAGTTGCGATATTTCATAATGATATACTGGAAAGATTTTTTTCTGTTCCTAGTGGATGGAGTAGCGTAGAAACTTCTGAGAAAATAAAAAAAGATTTAGAAAACGAAGGATATAATTTTGAAGAGTGTAAAGTTACAGCAACTGGATATGGAAGAATTTCAGTTCCATATGCTAATAAAACTGTTACTGAAATCACATGTCATAGTAAAGGTGTTCAATATATAACTAAAAAAACTAATTTTACAATTATAGATATAGGAGGACAAGATACCAAAGTTATAGAAGTTTCTGGTGGTAATGTAGAAAATTTTATTATGAATGATAAGTGCTCTGCTGGAACAGGGCGTTTTATTGAGGTTATGGCAAATATTTTAGGTGTAAAATTAGATAAGTTATATGAGTTAGCAACACTTGGAGAAAAAGTTGAGATATCTTCAATGTGTACAGTTTTTGCTGAAAGTGAAATAATTAGCTTAATGGGAAGGGGAGCTGCTAAAGAGGATATAGCTTGTGGTATTATAGATTCAGTAGTGAATAAAGTTGTTGGTCTTGCAAGTAGAAGTAAATTAACAGAAGAGTACTTTCTCTCTGGTGGATTATGTGCTAGTCCATACTTTATAGAGGAACTTTCTAAAAAGTTAGGGAAAAAAGTAAATACACATGATTTAGCTCGTTATGCAGGAGCTATCGGAGCAGCGTTGATGCAAAAAATATAAAACTATACTTTTTTACAAATATGCGATATAATGATATGAAGTAGTATTTTTTGTCAAAGTGTATATTTTAAAAATATAAAGTCTTTAAATGATTTATCATACAGCCTTGTACCTAGAACAAGGCTGTTTTATTTTTATTTAGTTATTTTATAAAATTTAAATCGGAGGTTTTATGAATTACGTAAAGAAGCAAGAGCTAAAAAGACAGTATAAAGTTGAAATTTTTAAAGGGATACAGGTTATAAATAATGAAAACTATGACTTTATAGATTCAAGACAATTTTTCCCTACACCGGAAGATGCGTTTAAGTATATTGAAAAGTTAAAGTTAAAATTAGAAAATGATTGGGTTATTAGATATTTTAAAAGAAGTGAAGAGGATTGGGAGTTATTAGAGATTATTAACTAATAGATATTTTTCTTGAAATTATATTTGATTAATGTTATTCTAAAAATAAAATTTCAAGAAGGATGTAATTATGATTAAGAAAAAATCTGATTTAAAAGTTAATGAAATTGATGGTTTAAAAGGTGGGATTGGCAAATTAAAAATGATTGAGATTTTAACTGCGTCTGAGCTAAAAGATGAGGGAAAGCTCTTTAGTAGGGTAATTTTAGAGAAAGGTTCATCAATAGGTTTTCATAAGCATGAGAATGACTTTGAAGTTTACTATATTTTAAATGGAAAGGGAGAGGTTCAAGAAGCTGAGGGAACTTATGAAGTTGGTGAAGGTGATGTAGTTTATACATCTCATGGAGAAGAGCACTCTCTTACTAATATTGGAGAAAATGAACTAGAAATGATAGCAGTTGTAATCAATCATAGGGTTTAATATAAAAGAGGCTAATTAAAATTAGCCTCTTTTTACTTCAGCTTTTTTTAATAAATATGTATAATTACTAGGAAAAACGTATTTTTTTTCCACTAAAATAATACCTTGTTGAGAAAATAATTTTATAATATCTTTACAAGAGTAAATTTTATAATCCCCTGTTTTCATATAAGGAAGGAAAAAATTTATTATATTTCTAAATATAGGTAGTATCCAGATTTCTCCTAAAATAAGAGTTCCATTAGATTTTAAGACTCTAGCTATTTCAGATATTGATTTTTCAGGATTAGAATAATGATGAAAAGAATTTATACAAGTTATAATATCAATTGAAGAGTTTTTTAAAGGTATGGCTTCGCTATCACCAATAACAAAGTTAGCAGAGATCCCCTTACTAATAGCTAGTTTTATCATCTCAGATGATATATCTAAACCTATTAATTTTAAAAATTTATTTTTTTCTATTATTTTTAACAACAAATCTCCTTTTCCTGTTCCTAAATCTAAAAGAGTATATTCTTCATTTGCTAATAATAAATCTAACCAATCTAAAACATTATTATAGTGTTTAAAAGAGTCTCCATGTTTTTTACTTGCCATTTTATCAAAAAATTTAATTGTATTTTCTTTATAATTTACAGATTTATTTGAGTTCAAATTATTCTCCTTTTTACTTTTTTATAGAGAACCAATGAGTAATTGCAGGAATATTCCCAGGATTCCTATATTTATGAGGTGTATTTTTCTTTATATAAATTGAATCCCCTTCTTTTAATTTATAAATTTTTCTATTAGAAAGGTTTATCTCTAATTCTCCTTTGATAACTATTCCAATTTCATCGTGAGAATGACTCCATCTTACATTTTCGGATGTACATTTAGGATTAATTACAACATAACTACCATTAATTTCAGAATTATCAGGAATTAAATTATAGTATTTAGTTCCTTCTTTATTTGAAGTAAATAATAATTTTCTATCTTCTGATTTTAAAGTTATGACAGACTCTCTATCCTCTTTTAAAAGATCTATTAAACTTATATCCAAAACTTTACATATTAACTGAAGGTTAGCTATAGATGGACTATTTATATTTCTTTCTAAATTACTAATAAACCCAACAGAGAGACCTGTTTTTTCAGAAAGTTCTTTTATAGATAAGCCTTTATCTTTTCTTAAGTTTTTGATTTTTTCAGATATTTCCACTAGTTAACTCCTATTCATATTTTTTATTTATTATATCATAAAAATAACTATAACTCAAAAATTCATAATTATGAATAAAATATTCACTATTTTGTTGATATTTTTTTTATTTTATGTTAATATCTCTTTATAATATTAATATTACAGACAAATATATCTAGAAAGGACTAAAATATGCTACTAAGTTTTTTATTTTCATCTTTAATTATTGCAGCAACACCAGGAATTGCAACAATCTATGTTTTAAATAATTCAGCTTCTTTAGGAAGAAAAGAAGGTATTTTATCAGCTTTAGGAATAATGACTGGCGGAATGATTTATAATATTATTGCAGCAATTGGATTATCTTCAATTTTATATGTATTTCCTAACATGCTCAGTATTATAAAAATTATTGGAGGACTTTATTTAGTTTATATTGGAATAATAACTATAAAAAATAGAAAAACTAATAATTCGAATTCATTAGAACCTATAAAAAATGATTGTTATATAAGAGGAGTTATAACTAATTTAGCAAACCCTAAAATTTTACTTTTCTTTGTAACTTTTATTCCACAATTTGTAGTAAATACTAATAATTATGCCAAAGAGGCAATATTATTAGGAAGTGCTTATTTAATCGTTGAAATTATCTGGTTTATTTGTTTGGCTAGTTTTGTTTCTCATTTTATAAAAAATATAAAAGGGAATTTCCAAAAATATATGACTTATATTTCAAGTGGAGTATATTTAACTATGGGTTCTGTATTAATATTAAGTATATAGTCGATTTTTACTGTAAATTACAAATTACAATAAATAATTATTTTTTGAAAATAATTTTAAG
>OGMJ01001149.1_pt1 | contig 12266 bp, 8 predicted proteins | sample 1573181 | NCBI WGS metagenome assembly OGMJ01 (sample SAMEA2582004, study PRJEB24529) | metagenome | biome: Human gut stool | place: China | collected 2011
GTGATCCTCAAATAGTAGCCCGTGACCACAAGAAACTGGATGTTCTTCTTCGCAGCGATCGTAGTGGTCGTACTTTACCACCGGCCCGCCCTCGAAGTGGACTTCCCGGCCGTTCCCGCACGGGTCTGGGGCGGAGCCGCCTTCGCCATCGTACTCTCGACGTTCCTGGCCTATCTGATGGTGCCGATCGCCCAGCACTACCTGCGTCCGACGGTTATCAGCATGTACAATTACGTACAACCCGTCGCCTCGGTGCTTTTCACGGTCGTGCTCGGGCTCGACGTTTTCGGATTCACGAAAGCCGCCGCAGCGGGCTGCATCTTCCTGGGCGTATGGCTGGTAACGATGTCCAAATCACGAAAAGACCTCGAAGCGGAACAAGCCGTCAAAATGACGGATAAGAAATAAATCGGCCGACCGCCCCAGGCGACCGGTCGTTCCGAAAAACGTGCAGGGCAAGGCGAACCCCTGCGCTGCATTTCATATACGGTCGTCCCGCCTCTCCGCACCCACACGACGGCATACGGGATCGGGATCACCCGCCTTACGATAAAAATCAAAAGGAAACAGGCCCCGGAAAACGAACCGCACGAGGAAGGGAAGGGTACTCACTGTTTTTTACGAAGTCCCCGTTCGTCCGCCAGCCGTTCCATCAAGGCGTACGCCGCCTCATAATCGTTGGGAATCTCCCCCTCCAGAATGGCCTCCTTGATGATCTCCTTGATCTCGCCGATTATGCGGGAGGGCGGAACTCCGTAGGTTTCCATGATGATCTCGCCCGTGATCGGAGGCTGGAAATTGCGGATGCGGTCCCGCTCCTCCAGGTCCTTCATCTTGCGGCGCACCAACTCGAAATTCCGCAGGTAGCGTTTCACTTTGGCGTCGATGCCGGACGTAATATCCGCCTCGCAGAGGGTCATCAGTTTCTCCACGTCGTCCCCGGCCTCGAACAACAGCCGCCGCACCGCAGAATCGGTCACCATATCTTCCGAAAGGATAATGGGACGCAGATGCAGAAAGACCATCTTCCGCACGAACTTCATATGCTCGTTCATGGGCAACTTCAACGCTCGGAAAATGGCGGGCACCATCTTCGAGCCGACCACTTCGTGCGAATGGAACGTCCAACCCACCTGAGGATCGTAAGCCTTCGTCAGCGGCTTGCCGATGTCGTGCAGGATCGCCGCCCAACGCAGCCAGAGATCGTCGCTCACGGCCGCCACGTTGTCGAGGACCTTGAGCGTATGGTAGAAATTGTCCTTATGGGCGCGTCCATTGCGCGTCTCCACGCCTTGCAGCCTAACAAGTTCCGGGAATATCAGTTCCAGCAGACCACAGCGGTCCAGCTCAATGAATCCCTTAGACGGAATAGGTGACAAGATGATTTTGTTCAGTTCGTCTGCAATGCGTTCTTTGGAGATGATGGAGATGCGTTCGCGATTACGCTCCAGAGAATCGAATGTCTCATCGTCAATATAGAATCCCAGCTGGGTGGCAAAACGGACACAGCGCATCATGCGCAAAGGGTCATCACTGAAAGTTATATCAGGGTCGAGGGGAGTCCGGATGGTCTTTTCCTTCAAGTCTCCAATACCGCCAAAGGGGTCGACCAACTCGCCATAACGCACCCGGTTCAGGCAAACAGCCAGTGCATTGATGGTAAAATCACGGCGGTTCTGGTCATCCTCCAATGTACCGTCCTCTACAATAGGCTTGCGGGAATCGTGTGTATACGATTCTTTTCTTGCACCCACAAACTCAACTTCCGTACCATAGTACTTCAATTGTGCCGTACCGAAATTCTTGAAGACGGAAACATGCGCCCCACGCCCCAGACGCTTACCCAGCGCCTCGGCCATGGCAATGCCACTGCCTACCACCACCACATCAATATCCTTGGAAGGACGTTGCAGGAAAATATCACGTACATATCCACCGACTACGTAACATTCCAATCCCAATTCATCAGCCGTTTCGGATATCCGCTTGAATATATCATCACTAAAATATTGCTTCAGTTCTTCTGCCGTCAAATCTATCATAAATAATGCGCTAATGTAATGAATACGCAAATGTGTTAATGGTCTATTAGCACATTTGCACATTAAAATGCTGCAAAGATAAAGATATTATTTCTATTTTTGTGGACTCTAACTCCAAGAACAACAAATATGAAAAAAGTAATACTCCTTGCATGCCTATGCTGTACACTCTTCTCTTGCGAAGATGTGGAGAAGAAGGCCGGTGAAAAACTACAAGCTGCCCGCGAAGCGTTTGAACTCGGCAACTACAATGAAGCGAAGATTCTGATTGACAGCATCAAGATGCTCTATCCCAAAGCGTTTGAAACTCGCCGTGCAGGCATCGGCCTGATGCAGGAAGTGGAACTGAAAGAGCAGGAAAAGAGCCTGGTCTATCTGGACAGTATGCTTCAAGCCAAGCAAAAGGATTTCGATGCAATCAAAGGGAAATACACCTTTGAAAAAGATGCCGAATACCAGAATATCGGCAATTACCTTCATCCTTCCCAAGTGATAGAAAAAAATCTGCATCGCTCTTTCCTTCGCTTCCAGGTAGACGAAAACGGAGTCATGAGCATGACTTCCATTTATTGCGGAGCCCATAATATCCACCATGTGGCCGTCAAAGTCACTGCTCCCGATGGTAGCTTTGCCGAAACACCCGCCGCCAAAGACAGCTACGAAACCACTGACCTCGGTGAAAAGATTGAAAAGGCAGACTTCAAACTGGGAGAAGACGGAAACGTCATGGGGTTCCTTTATCTGAACAAGGACAAGAATATCAAAGTCAACTATCAAGGGGAACGTCCCTATTCCATCACCATGACTGCCGCCGACCGCCAGGCCCTTGCCAGCGTCTACGAACTGGCACAACTGCTGTCATCCATGACGGAAATAAAGAAGAATATGGAAGAAGCCAATCTCAAAATCGAATTTGTAAAAAAGAAGATGGAAGAGAGAAAAGACAATGCACAAGAATAAAAAGAAGGAAACCGGATGATATATTCATTACTTAGTCATCCGGTTCCCTTTTTATTATCAGTAAAGCCTTACCAAACTAATTTAGGTAAATAACGGCTCAGACATGTACGCAAAGCAGACAGAGTGATGGGTTTTACCAACACTTCCGAGGCTCCGCACTCCAAGGCTTTTTCGCGGTCGGCAGTAAAGGCGTAAGCGGTCTGCATGATGATGGGAAGTTCCTTATCCTTCTTGCGAATAATCACCGTAGCATCCAGCCCGTTCATAATAGGCATTTTTATATCCATCAGAATAGCTTCCGCCTTGTCGCGATTCTCTTCGAACAAATTTACAATATCCTCACCATTCTTTGCCCATAGTATCTCGCATTTCTTGCCGATAATAGCCTTTATCAGTTTAAAGTTACTATCATCATCTTCCGCAACCAGAATAAGCGGACGGTAATCTCCTGACACTTTTTCTATTTCCATGACCTATGCGTTTTGTTTATATAGGGGCAAAGATATAAAAAATAATAGATTTGCACTATCTTTGCAGCTCATTAAAAAAATATATAATGATTTCTATAGACGGACTGGCCGTAGAATTCGGCGGAACTACTTTATTCAGTGACATATCTTTCGTTATCAACGAAAAAGACCGTATCGCCCTGATGGGTAAAAATGGAGCGGGGAAAAGTACATTGTTGAAAATCCTGGCAGGTGTAAGACAACCTACCCGTGGAAAAATCTCAGCCCCCAAGGACAGTGTCATAGCTTACCTTCCACAGCACCTTATGACGGAAGACGGACGTACCGTATTCCAGGAAGCGGCGCAAGCCTTTGCCCACCTGCATGAAATGGAAGCTGAAATAGAGCGCCTCAACAAGGAACTGGAAACGCGTACCGACTACGAAAGCGACAGCTACATGGAACTTATCGAGAATGTCTCCGCCTTAAGCGAAAAGTTCTATGCCATCGACTCCACCAATTACGAGGAGGATGTGGAAAAAGCACTGCTCGGACTGGGCTTTGTACGCGAAGACTTCAACCGCCAGACCAGTGACTTCAGCGGCGGATGGCGCATGCGCATCGAGCTTGCCAAGCTGTTGCTGCAAAAGCCTGACGTGCTGTTGCTAGACGAGCCTACCAACCATCTGGACATAGAATCCATACAATGGCTGGAAGATTTCCTTATCAGCAATGGAAAGGCTGTCATCGTCATCAGCCACGACCGTAAATTCGTAGACAACATCACCACCCGTACCATTGAAGTGACCATGGGACGGATATACGATTACAAAGTAAACTACTCCAAATACCTGGAACTCCGCAAGGAACGCCGCGAACAGCAACAGAAAGCCTACGACGACCAGCAGAAGTTCATTGCCGAAACCAAGGAATTCATCGAACGGTTCAAAGGCACCTACTCCAAAACCCTGCAAGTGCAAAGCCGCGTAAAAATGCTGGAGAAGCTGGAACTGCTGGAAGTGGATGAAGAAGACACTTCAGCGTTACGCCTCAAATTCCCTCCTTCTCCCCGCTCAGGCAATTATCCCGTCATCATGGAGGGAGTAGGGAAAAGTTACGGTGACCATGTGGTCTTCAAGAATGCCAACCTCACCATAGAACGGGGAGACAAGGTTGCTTTCGTTGGTAAGAACGGGGAAGGAAAGTCAACGTTAGTGAAGTGCATCATGAAGGAAATAGAACATGAAGGCACCCTCACGATAGGACACAACGTGCAGATTGGATATTTCGCACAAAACCAGGCCTCATTGTTGGATGAGAACCTGACCGTATTCCAGACCATCGACGATGTGGCAAAAGGGGAAATCCGCAACAAGATACGCGACCTGCTGGGTGCCTTCATGTTCGGTGGCCCCGAAGAGTCCATGAAGAAGGTCAAGGTGCTTTCCGGTGGAGAGCGCACGCGCCTCGCCATGATAAAGCTTTTGCTCGAACCGGTGAATCTGCTGATACTGGACGAACCGACCAACCATCTGGACATGAAAACCAAAGATATCCTGAAGCAAGCGTTACTGGATTTTGACGGTACCCTTATCCTCGTCAGCCACGACCGTGACTTCCTGGACGGACTGGTAAGCAAGGTATATGAATTCGGCAACAAACAAGTGAAAGAGCACTTGAGCGGCATCTACGAATTCCTTGAAAAGAAGAAAATGGACTCCCTCCGCGAACTGGAACGATAAGCATCTGCTAAACCCGGCGTCCGAACAAATGGCCGATACATATTGTTTTCATTTTACTAAACACTTAACTAAGAGATATTAAAATGAAACAATATGATGCCATCATAATAGGATTCGGCAAGGGCGGCAAGTTATTGGCCGCCGAACTGGCCGAACGGAATTGGAAAGTAGCCATCGTGGAACGTTCCCCTCAGATGTACGGAGGAACATGTGTAAACGTAGGATGTATCCCTACCAAAACTCTGATTCACGAATCGGAATATGCGGAAAAAAGATACTATGACGATTATAAGAACCAGTCCAAACTGTATGCACTTGCCGTGGCGCGGAAAGACAAGCTTGTATCCTTCCTGCGTGAGAAAAATTATGAAAATGTAAAAAACAAGCCTAATATATCCCTCTATGACGGAACTGCTTCTTTCTTGTCCGAAAATACAATCCGTATAGTCTCCGGCAAGGACGAAACGATTCTTGAGGGAAAAGAGATATTCATCAACACCGGGTCCACCCCTATCCTGCCTGCCATCGACGGACTCAAGGAGAGCAAGTACGTATATACCAGTGAGACCTTGCTGCAATCGAACAAACTGCCCGCACACCTGCTCGTCATCGGCGGCGGTGCTGTCGGATTGGAGTTTGCCACTATGTATGCAGGCTTTGGAAGCCATGTCACACTGCTGGAAGCGGGAAACCGCTTTCTGCCTAAAGTGGACCGCGACATTGCCGCCTCCATGCTGGAAGCATTGAACCGAAAGCGTATCAATGTCCGGTTGAACGCCCGTGTCCAATCCGTGTACGACACAGCCGAAGGAATAACTCTGACCTATACGGACAGTGCAAACGGCACTCCCTACTACCTGAAAGGAGATGCCTTGCTGGTAGCCATCGGCCGCAAGCCTATGACTGCAGAGCTGAATCTGGAAAAAGCGGGTATACAAACAGACAAGCGGGGAGCCATCGTTGTCGACAACCAATTACGGACTACAGCCCCACACGTATGGGCCCTGGGGGACGTAAAAGGAGACGAACAGTTCGACTACTTGTCCATCGATGATTTCCGTATCATCCGTAATCAACTCTTTGAAAACAAAAAAAGGAGTACAAAAGACCGGTATCCAATCCCCTTTGCCATTTTCACCGACCCACCGCTGGCACATATAGGACTGACGGAAGAGGAAGCGATGAAGAACGGTTATTCCATACATGTGGCACGTATCCCTGCTGCCATGATTCCACGTGCCCGTACGCTACACAGCATAGACGGTATGCTCAAAGCTATTGTAGACATCCATACCGGACGGATTCTGGGTTGTACCCTACTTTGTGCCGATGCACCAGAAGTAATCAATACCGTAGCATCAATCATGAAAACGGGACAGCGTTACCATTTCCTGCGGGACTTCATTTTCACCCACCCCAGCATGAATGAGGGATTGAATATGTTATTCAAACCTTTTTAGCATTTTCTATTTGGTAATTAAGTCCTTAACCTCTATCTTTGCATCCGTCCAAAGATAGAGGAATGAAAAAGAAACAGTACATAACCTATATTCTTTTTTTCATCAGCTTGATAATGCTGGTGATACCCGTCATTCCCCACCATCATCATGCCGACGGAATGATATGCATGAAGAATGATATCACCGCCGATTGCTGCGGACACCGTCATAGCCCGGGCAACGAGCACTGCTGTTGCGACACGGGATGCATGACAACCCACTTTGTACAACAGACGCCCAGCTCTTCCAATGATGTGTGTTCACATCCGGATGCCTTGTGGGCAGTTACCCTACTCATTGAACCTTTTTCCAAGTTACTCATCCTACCCGAGTTTGACATAAGCAGGCAGGAGTGTATCTATCTGGAATCTCTTCATAGCACATTTATCATATGTGCTACGGGACTTCGTGCCCCTCCGTCTCTTCTTGCTTAACTGTTACCGGAACATCACCGGGACAGATTTCTATCCGGCATAAGGAACAATGCAATTTGGTTGCACGCCCTATGCCCTAACTTTGTATTCAAAATCAAAAAGTAAGAACAAATATCATCATGAAAAAAGTTATTTTCATGGGAGTCTTGGGATTATTCCTTTTAGGCTCCTGTAACAGCAAGTCCGGAGACAGCCACGAAGGACATAATCACGAAACAGAAGAGCACAATCATGACGGACATGACCACGAGGGACATGACCACGAACATGAGGGACACAACCATGAGCACGAAGAGCAGGAAAACCATGCCGGAGGAAGCGATGAAATCATCCTGCCACCAGCAAAGGCGCAAGCTGCCGGCGTAGCAGTCAGCACTGTTGAACCGGGTAGTTTCCATCAAGTCATCAAGACCAGCGGCCAGGTGATGGCAGCCCAGGGAGACGAGAGCGTAGCCGTAGCTACAGTAGCAGGCGTGGTTTCCTTCAAGGGAAAAGTTATCGAAGGAATGAGTGTCAGCAAAGGTACTCCTTTGGTGGTATTGTCATCCAAAAACATGGCCGACGGAGACCCGGTGCAGAAAGCCCGGATAGCCTACGAGGTTTCCAAAAAAGAATACGAGCGTATGAAAGCGCTTGTAGGCAACAAAATCGTATCTGAAAAGGAATTCGCGCAAGCCGAACAGATTTACGAAAATGCCCGTATCAGTTACGAGGCAGTCGCAAAGAACCATTCGGCAAGCGGCCAGGCTGTTGTTTCTCCCATCAGCGGTTATGTGAAGAATCTGTTGGTGAAAGAAGGGGACTACGTCAGCGTCGGCCAGCCGTTGGTAAGCGTCACCCAGAACCGCAAGCTTTTCCTGCGTGCGGATGTATCCGAAAAGTACTATCCTTACCTAAACAGCATCGGTTCTGCCAACTTCTGTACTCCTTATAATAATAAGGTATATACATTGAAAGAACTGGGCGGGCGCATGCTTTCTTATGGAAAGGCTTCGGGTGAGAACGGATATTATGTACCCGTAACTTTTGAATTCGACAATAAGGGAGACGTTATTCCCGGCTCGTTTGTAGAAGTATTCCTATTATCCTCACCAATGGAGAACGTGTTGTCTCTTCCTCACAGTGCGCTGACCGAGGAACAAGGCAGCTTCTTTGTCTACCTGCAACTGGATGAAGAGGGCTACAAAAAACAGCTTGTCACCCTGGGTGCCGACAATGGCGAAAGTGTACAAATCCTTTCCGGCATAAAAGCAGGCGATCGCGTCGTAACCCAAGGAGCCTATCAAGTGAAGCTGGCATCGGCAACGAATGCTATTCCGGCACATAGCCATGAACACTAATCTCATGTACAATTTGACAATTTACAAAGTACCATTTCGCTATGCAGTATAAGGGTTACGTGACGAATGGGGAGTGTAAAGTCAGATAAACAAGAAATATTAGATAAAACAGCAAGTGCGGCTGACATTGCGCAGCCCAATTGTACATTGTAAATAGTAAATAAAAAGATGTTAAACAAAATAATTGGTTTTTCTCTTCAGAACCGCATCCTGGTGCTGGTAGCATCGGTGCTGTTGCTGATTGGCGGTACTTATACCGCCATGCATACGGAAGTGGATGTGTTCCCTGACCTCAATGCGCCGACCGTGGTCATCATGACCGAAGCAAATGGTATGGCAGCAGAGGAAGTGGAACAGCTGGTCACTTTTCCCGTAGAAACGGCTGTAAACGGTGCAACGGGTGTGCGCCGTGTACGCTCTTCCTCAACGAACGGTTTTTCTGTAGTCTGGGTAGAATTCGACTGGGATACAGATATCTATCTTGCCCGGCAGATTGTCAGTGAGAAGCTGGCAGTCGTCAGCGAATCCTTACCGGCCAACGTAGGCAAGCCGACACTAGGCCCACAATCGTCCATTTTGGGCGAGATGCTGATTGTAGGTCTGACAGCAGATTCGACCTCTATGCTGGATTTGCGTACCATTGCCGACTGGACCATACGTCCCCGCCTGCTCTCTACGGGCGGTGTGGCACAAGTTGCCGTACTGGGTGGCGACATCAAGGAATATCAAGTGCAGCTGGACCCGGAACGGATGCGCCATTACGGCGTAACATTGAGCGAAGTGATGAACATCACCCGCGAAATGAACCTGAATGCCAATGGTGGAGTGCTCTATGAATATGGCAATGAATATATCGTACGCGGCGTACTTTCTACCGACAAGGTAGACCAGATAGCCAAGGCCGTGGTGCGGAGCAACGGAGTCTCCGGCGCCCCTATCCTGCTGGAAGATATTGCCGACGTTCAAGTCGGAGCCAAACTTCCTAAACTGGGTACCGCCTCGGAACGCGGTAAGCATGGCGTACTGCTGACAGTCACCAAGCAACCCGCCACAAGCACGCTGGAGCTTACAGACAAACTGGAAGCTTCCCTGCAAGACCTGCAGAAGAATCTACCGGCGGACGTAAAGGTTTCCACAGACATCTTCCGTCAAAGCCGTTTCATCGAAAGTTCCATCGGAAACGTTCAGAAGTCGTTGTTGGAGGGAGGTATTTTCGTTGTCATCGTGCTTTTCCTGTTCCTTGCCAACATACGTACCACAGTCATCTCGCTGGTGACACTGCCGTTGTCACTGATTGCCTCCATCCTTGCCCTGCACTATATGGGCTTTACGATAAATACCATGAGCCTGGGAGGTATGGCTATCGCCATCGGTTCGCTGGTGGATGATGCCATCGTGGACGTGGAGAATGTCTACAAGCGTTTGCACGAAAACCGACTGAAACCTGCCGGCGAGCAACTTCCTATTCTGGAAGTGGTGTTCAATGCTTCGAAAGAAGTGCGTATGCCTATCCTCAATTCAACGCTGATTATCATTGTCAGCTTCGTACCACTGTTCTTCCTTAGTGGTATGGAAGGTAGGATGTTGGTACCACTGGGTATTGCGTTCATTGTGGCATTGGCGGCTTCAACTGTTGTGGCACTGACCGTAACGCCGGTACTTTGCTCCTATCTATTGGGAAAAGAGAAAACGAAAAAACAAAACAACGAAAACAGCGATTCTGCCGTAGCACGCAAGATGAAGCAATGGTATGGTTCTGCACTGACTTTCGTATTGGGGCATAAGAAAGGGGTACTGGGAGGTACTATCGGACTATTTGTAGTAGCGCTCGGCTGTTTCTTCACCCTGGGCCGCTCGTTCCTGCCGCCTTTCAATGAAGGTTCGTTCACCATCAATATCTCCTCGCTTCCAGGCATTTCCCTGGAAGAAAGCGACAAGATGGGGCACCGTGCCGAGGAGCTGCTGCTTTCCATCCCCGAAATACAGACCGTGGCCCGTAAAACGGGACGTGCAGAGCTGGACGAACACGCTCTGGGAGTAAACGTCTCTGAGATCGAGGCACCGTTTGAGTTGAAAGACCGCTCGCGCAGCGAGCTCGTGGCAGAAGTCCGCGAAAAACTGGGTACCATTGTAGGGGCAAACGTGGAAATAGGCCAGCCTATCAGCCACCGTATAGACGCCATGCTATCCGGTACAAAGGCGAACATCGCCATCAAACTGTTCGGCGACGACCTGAACCGCATGTTCACTCTGGGCAATGAAATCAAGAGTGCCATCCAGGGGATTCCCGGTATTGCCGACCTGAACGTGGAACAGCAGATTGAGCGTCCGCAACTTGTCATTTCACCCAAACGGGAAATGCTTGCCAAATACGGCATTTCACTGCCCGAATTTTCGGAGTTTGTCAATGTCTGCCTGGCCGGTGAAGCCGTTTCCCAAGTTTACGAAAAGGGAAAGAGCTTCGACCTGACCGTACGCGTGAAAGACAACCTACGCGACGAAATGGAAAAAATACGCAACTTGATGATTGATACGGGCGACGGACAGAAAATTCCACTGAACTATGTAGCGGAAATCCGCTCGGCCATGGGTCCGAACACCATCAGCCGCGAGAATGTAAAGCGTAAAATCGTCATCTCCGCCAACGTGGCCGACCGCGACCTGCGAAGTGTAGTCAATGATATACAAGCCCAGGTAGACGCACAAATCAAACTGCCGGAAGGATACCACATCGAATACGGCGGACAATTCGAAAGCGAGCAGGCAGCAAGCCGCACGCTGGCACTTACTTCGTTCATGTCCATCGTGGTGATATTCCTGCTGCTGTATCATGAGTTCCGTAGCGTAAAGGAAAGTGCGATTATCCTTATCAACCTGCCTTTGGCACTGATTGGCGGTGTATTCGCCCTGCTCATCACAACGGGTGAAGTCAGTATCCCCGCCATCATCGGTTTCATCTCACTGTTCGGTATCGCCACCCGATACGGAATGCTGCTCATCAGCCATTACAACCACTTGCAGCAGGAAGAAGGCTATGGCGTCTACGACAGCGTTATCCGCGGTTCGCTCGACCGTCTGAATCCAATCCTGATGACCGCCCTATCCAGTGCACTGGCACTTATCCCGCTGGCTCTCAGTGGCGACCTGCCGGGCAACGAGATACAAAGCCCGATGGCAAAGGTTATCTTGGGCGGCCTTTTAACATCCACGTTCCTGAACGGTTTCATCATTCCGATTGTTTACCTGATGATGCACCATAACCAACAACCTAAAACGTCAGACAATGAATAAAAGATTTTTCATATTCAGCGCCGCCATCCTCGCTTTTGCGGGGATGAGCGCACAAACGTCCGGCATTGATGCCGTGCTCCAGCAGATAGAGGCCAACAACAAGGAATTGCAGGCTAACTCCCACCTCATTTCCTCACAAAAACTGGAGAACAAGACAAACAACAACCTCCCCGACCCTACACTGTCATACGCCCACCTTTGGGACTCCAAGAACAGTGACGAGACAGTCGGCGAAATGGTCATCTCGCAAAGCTTCGACTTCCCCACGCTTTACGCCACCCGAGGGAAGATGAACCGACTCAAGACAAATGCACTGGATGCACAAGCCACCGCCTTCCGCCAGCAGATATTGTTGCAAGCGAAGGAAGTATGCTTGGACATCATCATGTTGCAACGCCAGCAAGCCCTGCTCGACGAACGGTTGAAGAATGCGGAGGAACTGTCGGCCATGTACACCCGGCGTTTGGAAACGGGAGATGCCAATGCACTGGAAACCAACACGATTAAAC
>OGMJ01001152.1_pt1 | contig 12247 bp, 10 predicted proteins | sample 1573181 | NCBI WGS metagenome assembly OGMJ01 (sample SAMEA2582004, study PRJEB24529) | metagenome | biome: Human gut stool | place: China | collected 2011
AGTCCTAAAACAGCTGAAGTGGGTACTTGTCTATACGGTGAGTTCATGGACACCAACAACTTGTATCAGATTGCACTGTCGGATGCGGATGATGCTACGATTTTGAAATACTTCCTGAAGGCTAAATTACCGGACCGGTTGATTGAAGACTTCTTTACTTTCTTCGATGTGGTGAAATCTCCGATTGCCATCCGTTCATCTTCTTTGTTAGAAGATTCTCATTATCAGCCGTTTGCCGGAATATACAATACGTATATGATTCCTTATCTGGACGACCGCTATGAAATGTTGCGGATGCTTTCCGATGCCATCAAAGGGGTGTATGCTTCGGTTTATTTCCGTGACAGCAAAGCGTATATGCAAGCTACGTCGAATGTAATCGATCAGGAGAAAATGGCTGTTATCTTACAGGAAGTAGTTGGCAATCAGTATGGTGACCGTTATTATCCTTCCATGTCCGGTGTGGCACGCTCGCTCAATTATTATCCGTTGGGGAATGAAAAGGCAGAAGAGGGAACGGTGAATCTGGCTTTGGGATTAGGAAAATATATTGTTGACGGTGGCATGACCCTTCGTTTTTCTCCTTATCATCCTAATCAGGTGTTACAGACCAGCGAAATGGAAATTGCTCTCAAGGAGACTCAAACCCGTTTCTATGCATTGGATTTGAAAAATGCCGGACATGATTTTTCTATCGACGATGGTTTTAATTTGCTGAAACTTCATGTCAAAGAGGCAGAAAGTGACGGTGCTCTGCGTTATATTGCTTCTACCTACGATCCGTACGATCAGATCATTCGTGATGGTTTATATCCGGGAGGACGTAAGGTGATTACTTTTGCTAATATCCTGCAACATGATGTTTTTCCGTTAGCTCGTATTCTGCAGTTAGTATTGAAATATGGTGAACAGGAGATGCGCCGTCCGGTTGAAATTGAATTTGCAGCAACGTTAAGTCGCGAACATGATAAATCCGGAACTTTCTATCTGTTGCAGATCCGTCCTATCGTAGACAGTAAAGAAATGCTGGATGAGGATTTGAACGAGATACCGGATGAAGATGTGATTCTCCGCTCATATAATTCATTGGGACATGGTATCATGAATGATATTTATGATGTGGTCTATGTAAAGACCGATAATTATAGTGCCTCCAACAATCAGACAATTGCCTGGGAGATAGAAAAGATTAACCAACAATTCTTGAATGAAGGAAAGAATTATGTGCTTGTCGGTCCGGGACGTTGGGGAAGCAGCGATACTTGGCTCGGCATCCCTGTGAAGTGGCCGCATATTTCGGCTGCCCGTGTGATTGTGGAAGCCGGATTGACTAATTATCGGGTAGATCCAAGTCAAGGGACACACTTTTTCCAAAATTTGACTTCATTTGGAGTTGGATATTTTACTATTAACGCCTTTATGAATGATGGTGTGTATAATCAGGACTTCCTCAATGCGCAACCTGCGGTGGAAGAAACGAAATATCTTCGTCATGTCCGCTTTGAGAAACCGATGGTGGTCAAGATGGATGGAAAGAAGAAGCTGGGAGTAGTGTTGATGCCTTTTTAAGTGGAACTCGCAATAATTTAATGTGAAACAAATTTTGGAAGTACTAGGAGGATCGTTTTTTTATGTGTTGGAATTGATAAGATTCTATTTTCTGACCGTTGGTCTTTTTAACTAAATTAAAATATGATTTAAATCTTCCGTAGCATACCGTATAGTGTGAATATTAACCTTAAAAAAGTCTATATAGACAGGAAATATGGTCTTATAATCTTAAAAATAGAACATAAAATACAAAGAATTGACCTTGTGTGAATTATTATAAAGTTGTTACTTTGCACTCGTTTTTGTGATCAAATAGATTATTAATTAATTATGAGAATTATGAAGAAGAGTTTATTGTACTTGTTTATGCTTGTTTGTTCTGTTAGCATATTCATGAGTTGTAGTGATGATGACGATGAAGTGAAATATCCGATAGATACAGAATTGGCTGGAGGCTATGTTGGTAATCTGTCTGTGAATGTGGATGGTAATCAAATGGGAACTACTGAAAATCAAAAAATCACAATTTCACAGTCTAATAAGGGAACTAACCAAATTGCATTATCATTGAAGAATTTTACTTTTTTGGTAAATGTTGGTGATATTGAAGTTGATCCTTGCACTGTGAAAGCTATAGATAGTGGTTATGCTTTTGAAGGTCAACAGAATCTAGATTTGGTACAGCCACTTGGTAATTGCCCTGTTAGTATTTCTGGTACTGTGAAAGGTAGCAATATTAATATTGAAATAGGTGTAAAAGTTGGTGCTCCTTTAAATCGAAATGTAAAGGCTACTTTTGTTGGTCGTAAATTGACAGGTAGTGAAAGTTCGGAGGCTAAAATAACAAGTTTTATTATTGACGATGAGGCAGTAGTAGAACAACCAGTTATAAATGAAGAAGCTGGTACGATTGTTTTTGCTGTTAATGAGGAAGTAGAATCTTTAAAGTTTACTCCTATTATTGAAATATCTGAAGGAGCAACTATTACTCCGGCTTCCGGCGTAGCACAGGACTTCTCGAATAATAAGAAAGTGACTTATACTGTGACGGCGGAAGATGGCACCGTGAAAGTTTATACAGCTTTTGTGGAAGGTACTCGTAAGGTATTGAAATATTCTTTTGAAGACTGGAAGGAAGGTAGTAAGAATGATGAACTGTTACCCAAAGATTTGTGGGCAGGAAGTGCTGCTGGAGCTGGTATTTTAGGTGGTACTTTGTTGAGAAAGGAAACTAGAGAGGATGGTACGTATGCGGCTAAACTGATAACTTTTGAATATCCAAATGAGCCAAATTCATTAGTTCCGAAGATTACTGCCGGTTCTATTTTTATTGGTAAATTTGATATGATGCCTGCTTTACAAGGTGATAGGTTGAGTTGTACTAAATTTGGTCTTGATGCAGAAACAGTTAGTTTAGGTGGAAAACCGCTTCGTTTTAAGGGTGTTTATAAATATGAATCAGGTTCTAATTATCTTGATGCTTCTAATTATGAAGATGTAAAACCGGTTGATATTAAAGATAAAGGACAGATTCAAGCCGTATTGTATAAAGTGCAAACAGGCGAGGATGGTAAAGAGATTGTATTGACAGGTCACGATGTGAACACTTCGGAATTAAGAGTTGCTGTTGCTAATATTATCGTTGAGGATATTAAAGAATATACTCCTTTTAACATTGAATTTGAATATTTACAAGAGTATGATCGAAATGCAAAATATAAATTTGCTATAGTTTGCTCTTCAAGTAAAGATGGTGATTTATTTAAAGGTGCTGGTGGTAGTACTTTGATTGTGGATGAATTTGAAGTAATATGTGAATAAGATTATTATAATATAAGTTGGCATACATTTGATGTGTGTTTATTGTATAAACGAGGGTGTCTATGAGGATATCCTCGTTTTTCTGTAAAATCCTGTATATATATCAAATAAATATTAAATAAATTTCCCTTACTGTTTTTGGACAGTGGGGAATTTTTTTGTAGTGAGGGAGAATAATTATTTGTTTATGGCAATCATACCCAAAATGTCATTCAATATACGATACAGAAAAGAATTTGTTCACTATAGAATAACTCCGGATATAAAGTTTCAATGAATTTGAACTCAGCAAATACTACATAGTGAAAAATATTTACCATACTATCATTTATTTTTATATTAAGCTAATTTTCAATAAGATAAGTGTGATAGATGATTTCTCAAACAGGTATCTATCATACCCCTACTGCATCCGCTTTAGTGTAGTATCATGGAAAAACACCCATATGAAGCCACAAGAATATTCACTTTATAGGATGATAACTTGTATTTGGCAGCTAAATAATACATTGGAAACGGTAATCTTTTTATAGCCTACATATGTAGGCTGTACAGCCCTGGCTATCAAAGTGGGATTATTAAGCCATACAAGCCGGATTTATATAGATTCATTGCAACAAAAACAAGCCATCTTACGCCTGTTTGAACCTTATTGGACTATTTTATTGATGAGAGATACCCGCTTTTTGGTGGTATAGAAACGCAGAGACGCTTACGATACTACCCTGTATTTATTGATTTAGCCCATACATAAATAAAAAACTACGAGAAGAATTCCCGTAGTTTTCTATTGACACAATATTCTGGATTGTTTAGTATAAAACAATATGCTAAAATGCATATCCAAATCCCACGTTCAAATAAATAGGATACATGGCAAATGAGATTGTATCAAAATCTTTTTTGAAAATATCATTCAGCCCCCACGTTAAGTCAGCGTATACATTTAGATGTTTAAATGCTCTCCATTCGCCGCCTAGTTGTAGTCCCCATTGAAATTTTTGGAGATTTTCGGAAAAATCATAGGTAGCTATGCTTTCCCCAGAGAAAACAACTCGTGAACCTGTTTGGTCCGGGGTACGTAAATGACCGTTGTATACATGTCCGGAGAATCCTCCTTCGATGAGGTATGATATGTATGGACCTGCAGACAATTTCCAACGCTTGCTTATCTTATAGTTAGCAACCACCGGAATTGTCAGATATGAGTTTTTAACTTTGGTCTTTACTCCTCCTGTCCATAATCCTTGTAATTCTCCACCATTGGTATTGATAATTTTCATACCGTAATTTTTTACGGTAGCTTCGGTGGTCATATTCTTATTTTCAAGTCGCACTCCTACAGTCATCCCCCATTTGGGATCGAACCACTTCGTCGCATTACCTTCAATTGAAATTGCGATTCCTGGTGCATAACTATCAATTTTACGGATTTCTTTTGGTAGAGGTAATGGTGAAGTTCCACCAATATTGAAACCGGCTTTTATTCCATATTCCCATCCATGTAAATAAGACCAGATGATACCTTGGTTTCTTTCTTCCTGTGCTTGAGCTGTGAATATGCTTACAAATAGCAGCACAACTATGATATTGATTGATTGATATTTTTTCATTGTGTTAGTTTTATTTATTCTTTACAAATAAGTTCTAGCTCATCAACGTATAGAGTGCTACCGACAGCTCCTCTAAAATAGGCGCCATCTACGCTGGATGATAGTACAATACCTAATTTATATTTACCGTTTTGTAGTTTCGTATCGTCAATTTCTCGTCCTTTTACTGATTCGAAATGTATAGTAAACTCATTCCATTCATCTGATTCAACAATATCTTTAGGTTCTATTCGTGCTAATAATACCAATTTATCAGAGTTAAATACGTTATCACCATTAAGCATGATAGAATTATTTTCTGCCTCATACATAACAGCATAAATATCACATTTGTCCCTTTTTCCGGTTTGTGGCTGTCCTTCTACAGAATAAACTTCCCCAGCTTTAAATTTATAATATCCTTTAAGTGCTATGGGATGTTTATAAAATTGAAAACCAAAGTTCGTTGCTTTTCTAGGATTTGTCAGTGCATTTTCTACTTCGAATGTTCCGATAAATAAATTCCCAGCAGCAATATACATTTTTACCATTGCACCAAAATCTCCAGTATTACGAGTTTCTAGCTTTACAGCCTTACCTTTAAAACCATTTGCAACTTGTACTGTTGGGTAATCTATTCTAGAATTAGCCATACCTGTTAATTTAAAACCAGGATTACCGCTTGACCATTGTAGTACTTTAGATATTTCTTGCGAGGTTGCTGGTGTAAATTCGTAAAATGTATCGTATTCACTGGAGGTTGTCAGTAATTCTTCAAAACTGAAAAGGGTAGGTAATTCCGCTAAAATCACATTTACGGTATAAACAGGCTGCCATTGACCGTCTTCTGATGTAACAGTGAATTTACGGGAGTGCGGTTCTTCGCTGAAATCATAGGTAGATTCAGTATCTCCAGTTATTGGAGTATTTACTTTAATTGTAGCTCCTTGTGGAAGTGTAAATTCTAATTTTTGTTTGGAAAGGTCGGCTCCTTTATTTACATATACATTGATTACTTTAGAATCTGCATCGATATTTGCCAATTGCACATCATCGCCTGAACAAACATCAATGGCTGCTTCTGAATTTAATGCTTCATCCTGTATGCAGGAAGATATTGCACATGTAAAGATGAAATAGGCTATTAAAGTCTTAATTTTCATTTGATTTTCCTTTTTAGTTTACTAATTCAGTCTCTTTTATAAAACTTGGTTGCAAAGTTAAGTTTCTTTTTTGAAATGCAGCACTTCATCACTTAAGTAATTCAATAAAATTAGTGCCTTTTTAAAATTGATGTTATAAATGAATTATTCCTTTTTAAATCCCCGCACTGTTTTTATAATAAATCTAACTTCCTTGTTATAATCAACTTGTACTGTTGCTTCATTTCTTTGGGCAAGAAAGAAATATCTATGAACTCTAACCATTTTTCGGCAACTTTGGTAAATTTAGAAAATAGGTTGTCTATGATCTTTTTCTCTAAACTGCAACTATTCATGGCAACTTCAAAATCAGAACGCTTGATTTTGCGTCTTTTTCCATAAAGTGTCAAAGCCAATTTTTCAGTGTCCTCCGGCATGAGGAGTGCCGTAGAGATCATGTCATATCCCGGGGTCAGTGAATAATAGCCTTTACGCTGACTATAAAGTGAAAAGTTTTTCAGATGCATATCCGCATTTCCGGTCAGCCATGAGAAAACGACTTGTTCCCAGAAATTTATTACGTCAAGTTTTGGCACAGAGGAATATTGCATAATTATCTTTGCTATATTTTCATAAGAACCCTTATATTTATACTCTGTGAGGCGTTCCGAGAGCTGGCACATATCCTCCATTGGCAACTTTTCACCCTTTGCGGTTCTATCTATGCGTTTAGTGATATAGGCCAATTCGCCATCGGCAAAACGAATCAATGAATGAGGGACAACGTTCACTTTAGCCAATTCGGCAAGATGCATCGTTAAATCCTCAACTTCAGGCATGTATTTAAATTGTTCCGTTTGCGGTTTGAGAATATAACGTCCCCATAAACCAACGATAGTAAAGCGTTGCGGTTGGTTGGGGGACGATGATATATCGAGAGACAATTTTGCTTGCACTCCTGTAAGTGTGGTTTGTGAGCGTATGACTTGTTCGGCAAGTTGCTTAATATCCGCTTTTGTATAAGGTAGGAGAGGAACTGTTTTGCTCCCAAATATTTTCTTTCCGCATTGAGGGTGAAAATCAGTTTCTCCCTCGCCAAGTTCCTGATAACAATATAGGCATCTGCTCATCATTATTCTTTATTTAAGATGGGAATCACACTAACTGCACCGATACAATCTTTGCAACAGGCAAGCAGTAGTGACATACGGTCACGTCGATTTATCTTCCAACTTTTTTCAGCAATATCTAAAAGCCAGCCTTCAGGAATAAGACCGTCAAAGAATGGGAATAATATTAGACTTGTATATGGCTTTTCCGAGATTGGCAGTGTGAGGCTGATAGATTCCGCATCGCTGGATTTAATGTAGGCTGTATCATATTGAAAGGTATAGCCATTTTCATCTTCTGTAAGCAATCCTGCCAACTGGTCTTGGTTGTATATGAGTGCTTGTCTCATAGCTTGTTGAATTTACTTATTGGTACAACACCCACTTCCGTTCCAAAGAGACTAAGCACTTGATTTACTTTATCAAGACGCAAAGTCTGTTTCCTCTGTTCGAGTTCGCGTACAAAACGTAATCCGACTCCTGATTTTTCGGACAGCTCTACTTGGGTCAAGTTATGTTCTTTACGCATTTGCTTGACGTATTCTGATAATGATTTATCGTTCATATTATACCCTTTTGGGTACAAAGATAATGTAAATTTTCTATTTTACACCCTTTAGGGTATAAATTTAGTTGTAGATTTATGAATTATACCTTATGGGGTATAAGAAAACAGGTACTCTTTCTTTGGGAAGAAGGAGTACCTGTAGAGGAAAGTGATAGCAGATTATTCTTTCAAAGCCTCTTGTAAGTCAATACCCAGCGCTTTGGCAACTCCTGTTCCATATGCAGGATCGGCTTTGTAGCAGTTGCGCACATGACGTTGTTTGATAAACAAGTCGGAGTCTCCCATGGCGCGAGCTGTATTTTCGAACAATAATTGTTGTTCTTCAGCTGGCATCAGTCGGAATAAGTCACCCGGTTGGCTATAATAGTCGTCATCATATTCCCGTTCATTGTAGTTGTAAACTTCACCGGTAACTTTAAGAGGCGGTTCTTTCATAGTAGGAGAATCCTGCCATTCGCCGTAACTGTTCGGTTCATACCCTTTAGTAGCACCGTAGTTACCGTCTACGCGCATAGCACCGTCACGATGATAGGCGTGGAAAGGACAACGAGGTTTGTTGACCGGAATTTGTTCTGCATTCACCCCTAGACGATAACGTTGTGCGTCGCCATAAGAGAATAAACGACCTTGTAACATTTTGTCGGGAGACAGACCGATACCGTCTACAATATTCATCGGGTTGAAAGCAGCTTGTTCCACTTCAGCAAAATAATTTTCCGGGTTGCGGTTCAGTTCAAGGACACCAACATCTTGTAGAGGGAAATCTTTGTGCTGCCATACTTTAGTCAGGTCAAACGGGTTGATACGATAGTTGTCCGCTTCTTCCTCCGTCATTAACTGAATCTGGAATAACCATTTCGGATAATCGCCCTTTTCGATGCTCTCGAAGAGATCACGTTGATGAGATTCGCGATCTTTAGCAACTATTGCTTCTGCTTCCTGGTCTGTCAGATTCTTGATACCCTGCAAGGTACGCAGATGGAATTTAACCCAAATACGTTGATTTTCTGCATTGATAAAATGCATTGCAATTCCAACTGCTTCACTTTTACCAAGTTTGATCTTCTTTCTACGATTAATATAGGCAACTGATTTTTTACCTATCATCATCTCTGTCTCATATAGATGTTCTATCTCGTATCCCAATGGCATTTTGACATTTATCTTTTCCTCATATCTCTTAATCGCAAAATGAATGTGATCTGCGAGCGTAAAGACTATATTTACACTTAACTCTTTTGTCAATTTTGTCTTTGCCCATTCTACAATTTTAGCTGAAATCTCAAAAATATCTTCTGGAATCTCATTGATCAAACTGATATATGAAGAATTTACGCCATAATAAGTTCTTTCAATCTTACTGATATCTGTTAATTCATATGGAACCTTTTGAAATCCAATACCCTTTCCAAAAGCGATCAACTCATTATTGTTGTTATCAAGACATATTGCAACATTGTTGTTGATCTTTTTAATTACCTTCAAATTGTAAAGCCCCCTTCTATGAAACTACAATAACCTCATCCTCTCCGGCTTTTACATTCTGTCCAGGTTGTGCAATCTTAAATTCACATCCATTATCATTTGCAATGATCACTGGTGTTGTCAGATTAATCTGTTGTTCTTTCATAAAATCTAAATCTAGTTCTAAAATCGTATCTCCAGGATTTACTTTATCATTGACTTTTTTTAGTGCTGTAAATCCTTCTCCTTTTAAATTTACAGTATTTAATCCTACATGAACAAGCACTTCCATTCCATTTTCCATTTTGATACCAAATGCATGTTTTGTATCTGCAATCGTTGTGATCGTTCCATTGCATGGAGAACAGACTTTATTTCCATCTAATTGAAATGCAATTCCATCTCCTAACATCTTACTTGCAAACACCTGATCTTCTACGCTATCTAAAGCAATACTTTTTCCATCTACTGGAGCATAGATATTATAATCTGCTTTTTTCTTTTTAAATAGTCCAAACATATGGGGCTCCTTTCTTAATAAAATGTTTTATTTCGTCAAAACTCCTATGAAATAAAAAAATCCCTGAAAACAATACATGAAATGAATTCAGGTAATGCCTCCAGAGAGTAACAATCCTAATAACGAATGAATATTCATTTGTCTTTTGAACAATATTTATTCTAATCTGTGTTTTTCTAAATGTCAAGTTTTTTTTACTTTTCGTCATTTTTAATCTTTTTACGACATAATTCCAAAATAAAGCTGAAAAGCACCTCAAAATTTTATATAATATGATTAATCAAGAAAAAGGGGGTTGACGTTTATTTCGTCGGATTGATATGACTAATATGAAAATCTCTGGTATTTACAATACTTATATCAATACTCGCGACAAAGAATTTAATCAATTAAATAACCAATTAGCTTTCAGCAAGCAAGAACTACAATCTACTCTTTCTATGATCAAAGATATTCTTTATACAGACCAGCTCGAAAATAAAAAAAATTCTCTCATAGAAAGTCCTCTTTACATTCCAGAGCTCCTTAACGATATTCAATTGATCACACAAAAAGATGTCTCTGAGCATCAGATCGATCTTTCAATTGAATATCAGAATATCATAAATAAAAATGTGATAAGCGATAGTTTAAGATTACAACAGATTCTTTTAAATGTTCTTGAATATACGATTAATTTTGCACCAATCGGTAGCAAGATCAGTCTTTATGTAATTGAAAAACCGTCACCTCTCACAGGATATACAGATTGTGAATTTCGCATCGTGAACAAGGCACTCACTCCTCTATCTACGATCAATGAACTCACAGACTCCAGCCTTAGAATATTAATCGCTAAGAGTCTTGTTGATATGATGGGTGGAACGATCACGATAAACACCTCGGAAGATGTTGGATCTGAATTTATCATTTCTCTTTGTTTAAAAATCAGTAATTTAACGACCATAGATCAATAGTAAATTACGCCCATTTCGCATTGCATTTGCACAGTTTTTTTTGTATAATTATTCTATGATATTAGTGCGTGCAGATACCCATTTGTATCTGCATTTCCTTATATCTTTCATTTTATATTTATATGGACTTAAGGAGGATTTACTTATGGTAACATGGAATAATCTTGATACTTTAACATCTTATGCTAAACTCAAAGATCTTAAAGATCATGTAGACATCAAAGAAGCTATGGCAGGTGAAAACGGTGCGAAACGTGTCGCTGAATATTCTGCACCTATGGCTTCTGGTTTAAGCTTTAACTACGCTGCAAAACAGGTAGATGATGAAGTCCTTGATGTATTAGCTGAATTAGCTGATGAACATCAGTTAGTTGACAAATTCGAAGAATTATACAATGGAGCGATCATCAACACAGGAGAACAGAGACTTGTTCTTCATCATTTAGCCCGCAGACAGCTTGGAAAAGACGTTATCGTTGACGGTGTCAACAAACGTGATTTCTATGTTGAACAGCAGAAAAAAGCAGCTGACTTTGCAAACAAAGTACATGCTGGTGAGATCACAAATGAAGCTGGCGAAACATTCACTACAGTTGTTCAGATCGGTATCGGTGGTAGTGATCTAGGACCTCGTGCTTTATATATCGCTCTTGAAAACTGGGCTAAGACAAACGGATGCGCTAAAATGGAAGCAAAATTCATCAGTAACGTAGACCCTGATGATGCTGCTGCTGTCTTAAATTCTATCGATGTTTCTCGTTCTTTATTTATCGTTGTATCTAAATCTGGAACAACATTAGAGACATTAACAAATGAAGCTTTCGTTAAAGATGCTTTAGTAAAAGCTGGATTAAATCCTTCCAAACATATGTTAACTGCAACAAGTGAGACTTCTCCTTTAGCTAAGAGTGATGATTATCTTGCTGCATTCTTCATGGATGACTTTATCGGTGGACGTTATTCTTCTGTATCTTCCGTAGGTGGAGTGATCCTTTCTCTTGCATTTGGACCAGACGTCTTTGCAAGAATCCTTGATGGTATGGCTGAAGAAGACTGGGAAGGATGGAAGCTATTAACTGAAAGACTTGGCAGTAAAGTTCAATTAGTTGGTGATGACTTATTTGTAACTAATACTCAAAGATTAGAAGATGGAATTTATAGAGGAGTTGCTAATTCAATTCTTATTAAATTAAATCAAATTGGTACTTTAACAGAAACTTTAAATGCTATAGAAATGGCTAATAGAGCTGGATATACTGCTGTTATTTCTCATAGATCAGGTGAAACAGAAGATACTACTATAGCAGATTTAGTTGTTGCTGTTAACGCTGGTCAAATTAAAACTGGTGCACCTGCAAGATCAGAAAGAGTTGCTAAATATAATCAACTTATAAGAATATCTGAAGAATTAGGTGAAGTTGCTGAATATAGAGGAAGACAAGCTTTCTTTAATATTAAATAATTATATTAATAAAATAAATATTCTTCAAAAACCCAGCTATCAAAACTACCTTTTTTATAAAT
>OGMJ01001158.1_pt1 | contig 12180 bp, 10 predicted proteins | sample 1573181 | NCBI WGS metagenome assembly OGMJ01 (sample SAMEA2582004, study PRJEB24529) | metagenome | biome: Human gut stool | place: China | collected 2011
ATTAATGAAATAGTATTGTTAAGTGTTTCTAATGTCACTGCCGTAACCACAATATGGACATATGGATTTTTCTTAAGAATACTGCTGAAAATGTATTCTAACTCTCCACCGCTTCCACCAATAAATACTTTATCGGGTACTGGCAGACTATCAATAACAGCCGCCGCATTGCCGTGTATAATCTCTATATTATTAAGTCCGAATTTTTCTGCATTTTTAGCTATAAGACTACAGCCCTCTTCTGTCCTCTCAACTGCATACACTGTTCCGTAAAGTGCGTGAAGTGCAAGCTCCACTGTGACAGAGCCTGTTCCTGCACCTATATCATATACGCAGGAATTCTTAGATACCGCCATTCGACTTACAACGCTTGCACGGATTTCCCTTTTCGTCATCGGCACATCAGAACGGATAAAACTGCTGTCAGCAATTCCTGTTATTGAAAATGCACGCGAATGTTCATTATAAACTGCCAATACCGTAAGTCCTTCTGAAATATATTCAGTAAATTCAGACACATTTCCATTAGTTATCTTCTCATTATCATATGAAAGATTTTCACCAATCCATATATGTGCCTGTCCAAGTCCTGCCCTATAAAGCTCCTGGCATATCTGTGATACATTTCCCTGTGTCAGAAAATATGTCAATTCATTTTGTAAAACTACAGGTATATAGCTTTGTTTCTTACCGTGCAGGCTTACAAAAGCTGCGTTCTCCCAAGACTTTCCTATCTTTGCCGCAAGATATATTACAGAAGATACACCTGCCATAATGCTGTATTCATACTTTCCAGCAAGTGCCTCTGCAAGCTTCTTTGCACCGCTGTAAAAGCCTGTATCACCTGACATAAGCACAACATAGTTATTGGCATTTTCATTATTAATAATATCTATTATATCTTTTGCTGTTACTGCATAAAATGTCTTCTTATCTGTGTATTCTTCTATCAGCCTTTTAGAACCAATCAGCACCTCTGAATTATCAATTGCTTCCTTTACTTCCTCTGTAAGACAGCTTTTACTGCCCGGCCCCACACCAGCTATAATTACCCTTTTCATTATTCACTCCACCTTAATTCATTAACATTATAGACAGCCATTTTCCTAAAACTTTATAACTCTAAAACCACATAGCTTTTAGGCTTTATAACCCTTTTGTCTTAAGATATTTAATAAGCTCTGGCAGGCTTACTCCATTTTCTTCTACTGGACGTTTTATTACTATACAGTCAATGCCTGTATTCTCTGTGGCAGACACCTTTTCTTCATATCCGCCATTACTGCCAGACTCCTTTGTCACAAGAACACCTATATTAAACTGTCTTATTACTGCCTCATTTAATTCCTGTGAAAATGGTCCCTGCATACCTATTAAATGTGACGGCATAATCCCTGCTTCTATTGCACTCTGTAACATTTCAGGATTAGGAAGAAGCCTTAAATATACTCTCTCTTTATAATCTGTAATATAGACATACTCTGGTATGTTCTTACTGCCTGTCGTCATAAGAATATTTTTACTATTATGCTGTTCACTGTTAAGTAGTTCTACTACATCTTTTATTGACTTAACATATGTAATGTTATCTGACTTAAACTCTGGCTTTTTGTCATTATCTTCCCTTAATACCCTCACATAAGAAACGTTCTTGCTGTCACACACATTTTTAATATTATGTGTAACCTGTGTAGCATATGGGTGTGTGGCATCAATAACTATATATGGCTTTTTAGCTTCTAACTCCTTTAGCATATCAGCCTCATCCATTCTACCAGTATGTATATGCACATTATCAGCCTGCGGCAGTAATTCCCTGCCATATTCAGTCGTTACATATACATAAGTGCAAAAAGCATTATTGTCTTTCTCATACGATCTTATATCCTCTTGGTGTAACCATTTTCCCATTAATTACCTTAGTATGGCTGTTACCTATGTATATTGTTGTGAACATATCAGCTTTAAAGTCTGCAAGCTCTTTTAATGTAAGAATTCCAGTTGCTTCGTTCTGTCTTCCTATATTTCTTACATAACCACACACCGTATCTGGTGATTGTACCTTTAATATAATATCGCAGGCTTCCTTTAAATATCCGCTTCTTCTGCGGCTTGATGGGTTATATATGCACATTACCATATCGCTGTCAGCCATCGCCTTTATTCTTTTCTTAATAAGCTCCCAAGGTGTCATACAGTCACTTAAGCTGATAACCGCAAAATCGTGTGACAATGGTGCACCAAGACAGGCTGAGCCACTGCTTGCGGCTGTTACACCTGATATTACCTTAATATCCTGATAATCCCCCGCAAGCTCATAAATAAGACTTGCCATACCATATATTCCACTATCTCCACTGCATACAAGTACTACTTCTTTTCCTTCTTTGGCTGTATCTATGGCATACTGACAGCGTTCCCTCTCCTGCATCATATTAGTTGAATAGTATTCTTTATCTGGAAAATACTGCCTTAATATATCAACATATGTAGTATATCCAACTATCAGCCCAGCACCGGATATTGCGGCTGATGCCTCCAGTGTCATATTATCTTTTGCTCCGCTTCCAAAACCTACTATCTTAAGCATAATCTACTCCTTATTTTTCTGTGCCACTCTATAAATAGCTACTGTAACTCCGTTATCTGCTGTCTTTCCTACAAGCTTTTCTCCACCAGAAGACGCGGCACCCGCACTGCGTTCACATACATTTCCTACACCTATCTGTTCTTCAACAAAAGCTGAAGATACAAAATCACCTTCAACAATTCTTAAATATTCAGGCGTATATGTCTTATATGGCACTTTCCATTTTCTTGCAAATTCAATTATTCCTGTTTCATCTGCTTTTCTGTCAACCGAAGCCACAACTGCAATTGCTTCCAGCAAAAGCCCTGCTTTATCAAATGTTTTCTTGACAGCCTGCTCTATTTCTTGTGCTGACTTGCCTTTTTTACAGCCAATTCCTACTGCAAGCTCTTGTGGTACAAGTTTTAATGTGTGCTTAAATACTATTTTATCGTCTTTGCCTGTAATTATCTGTACACCGCTTTCATACTCATTATTACTGTTATCGGTATATTTAATCTGTCCGTGCCAGCGTTCTTGTGTTTCTTTTAACAGTCCCTATAAACGTATACATTCTTGTATTTTTGCTTTTCTTTTTATTAACCCTCATATTTATCATCTCCTGTTATTCCTACAGGCTCATTATTTAATATCCTGCCTGATATGTCTTTTATCATAACCGGATTAACTATTCTCATATTATGTTCCGTGGCAAATATATCAACTGCAAACATTCCTCTTGCATCGGTCGCTGTAGTAATTACAGGCATTGCACCTATTTTGACAGCAAGCTTACTGCACCACTCATTAGCTCCGCCAATATGACCTGATAGAAGTGATATAAGATACTTTCCGCCCTCATCCTCAACAAGCACCGCCGGGTCTGTAACCTTGCTTTTAAGATATGGTGCTATAGTTCTTACTGCTATTGCAACGGCACACACAAATAATATTCTGTCACTTACTGCAAACTCGCTCTTTATAACACTTCCAACTGCCGCAAATGATACTGCTTCATTCTTATAAGTATCTGCACATCTTTGGTGGCAGTATATTATTACTTCACCATCCATTGCCTTACGGGCTCTCATTGCTGACTTCATACCATCGTGTGTGAAGGTTATTATAATTGTCCTCATTTTCTATACTCCGTAGTGAACTCTGGGTCATACAATTTAGAAAAACTATATTTATCCCCAAGGAATTCCCCGACCAATACAAGTGCAGTTCTTGTAATGCCTGCTTTCCTTGCTTCACTGTCAAGGTCTTTTAATGTTGTCCGTATGCATTTCTCATCTTCCCAGCTTACCTTATAACATAATGCACAAGGTGTATCTGGTGTAAATGCCCCTTTGTATAATTCTTCTTTAAGCTCCTCTAAATGTGATGAGCTTAAGAATACAGCCATTGATGTGCCATGCTGTGCAAGCTTTGCTATGCTCTCATTATCCGGAACCGGAGTTCTTCCCGGCATTCTTGTAATAATTACTGTCTGTGCTACATCTGGAACTGTATACTCACACTTAACTGCCGCCGCGGCATCAAGAAAATCACTCACACCAGGACATATCTCACAGGTAATTCCGTTCGTGGCAAGTTCTTCAATCTGCTCTCTTATTGCACCATATAATGACGGATCTCCTGTATGAAGGCGCACTATATTCTTTCCCTCGCCCTCTGCTTTTACAATCACATCAATAACTTCCCTGAGGTTCATGTATGCACTGTTATATATCTCACAATCCTTCTTTGCATACTCTAATAATTCCTCATTTACAAGTGAACCTGCGTATATAATTACATCCGCTTCATTAAGCATACGCATACCTCTGACTGTAATTAAATCCTTCGCTCCCGGTCCTGCTCCGACTATTTTTACCATATTTATTCTCCTGTGTCTGCTCTATATTAATCAATAATTTATCTCTATCATACATGATTCACAATTTAACTGCTTTTTATGATTTTTAACTGCTTTTTATAAGTTCCAACAGCTTATCTGCCGCCGGTGTTTTCCCTAATATTCCATATTCATTTGAAAATACAATTGCTCCAATTACTATCTTGCCACTGCTTCTTCTTTGCAATACATCTTCTATACGAAGCGTAAGCTGATACATAGTCTTCTCTAGTATGTCTGATTTCTTCAAAATTTCAAGTGCCGCCTCTGTCGTAATACAATCAAGTATCTTTAATGCTGTATCAGTATCTGCACCTGCCCTTATTGCACAGGCTGACAGAACTTCCATTCGTCCGTCTGCCACTTTGGAATGTGTATTCATTATTCCTGCACCTAATTTTACAAGCTTTCCTATATGCCCCACAAGAAGCATTGCCTTAGCACCTGCATCACACACCATATCTATTGTATCGCCAATATAATTACTGCATTTTATGCTTCTTTTCAGCTCAATATTAAGTGTATTAAGCAGAAAATCCTGTCCATAATTACCCGGTGCAACAAGAAGCACTTTCTCTCCCTGTGCTATGTGCATATTAATCTCTGTCTTAATTGTATCAATAAGTGCCTGTTCACTCATAGGCTCTACAATTCCTGTTGTTCCAAGAATTGATATGCCCCCTGTAATTCCAAGGTTCGGATTAAACGTCTTCTTGGCAATATCAACTCCTTTGGGTGCTGATATTATAACTTTAAGGCTTCCCTCATAAGAATAACTTTCTGCTGCCTCTGCTACCGCCTCTTTAATCATCTTAAGAGGTACTGGATTGATTGCCGCTTCTCCAACAGCACATTTCAAGCCCTTCTTAGTAACCCGTCCTACTCCTATTCCACCATCTACAATTACCCCGTCAGTATTTATAGTTCTCATTATATCTTCTTTAACATAAGTAACCTGTGCATATATCTTTATTCCATTGGTCACATCAGGGTCATCCCCACTGTCTTTCTTAATTGCACATATTACCTTATCCTCTTTAATATCTATGTCAATAACCGGAAGTGTAAGTGATACTCCCATAGGAGTTATCACTTTAATCTCTTTTACTTCCCTGCCTGACAGAAGCATATATGCCGCAGCTTTGGCGGCGGCACAGGCACAGGTTCCTGTTGTATATCCGCAGCGCATTTTCTTTTGATTTTTGTATACATATCTTTCTAACATCTGCGCCACTCTTTATCATCATCTGCCGCCATATAGAACAGTGCATTCATAATGGCGGCGGCAACATTGCTTCCGCCCTTTCTGCCCCTTGCTACTATATATGACATTCCGCTTTCTATAATTTCTTCCTTTGCACTGGCTACATTTACGAAACCAACTGGAACTCCAATAACAAGTCTTGGCACAAATATGCCCTCATCATAAAGCTCTCTTATTCTCATAAGAGCTGTTGGCGCATTGCCTACAACCATAATACAGTGGTGGTTATCATTTGCCTCCTGCTCCACGCTGACTGTTGCTCTTGTAACCTCACGCTTTGCCGCTTCACTGGCAACATCACTGTCTGCCATATAACAATTAAGCGAACAAGAAAACTTCTCTGCCATTTTGTGGCTTATTCCTGACTTCGCCATATTGGTATCTGTAACAATATCCACACCTTCTTTAATAGCTTTAAGTGCTTCCTCAATAACTCCTTTGGAAAATGTCATACTTGTTTCATATGAGAAGTCCGCCGTTGTATGAATAACACGTTTGACAACCGGCTTATATTCAGCTGGAATATCAGTTGTCAGTTCTTTCTCTATTATTGCAAATGACTCTTTTTCAATATCAATTGGTTTCATAATATCTATTCTCCTTAGAATAATGATTTCATTGTATCTATGTCTGGCTTTGTAAGAATTCTCTTATTCTTCTTTTCTGCGTAATCTAATAATTCTTTCATTGCACTGTTAATACTGCCGATTGGACAGCCTGTATCTATAACATAATCTGCCTCATCAATTCTTTTACAGGCTTTGTCTAATGTTTCTTTTCCTATAGGCTCAAACATTTTCTCTGTGACAATATCTGCCGCCAGTGCTTTGGCTATCGGATAATCACAGTCATTTTCATAAAGAATCCCTGCTGTAAATGCAATACCAATACGTTGTAATTCCCTGTATATTAATATTCCAGTTCCAGCACCGCCAGCTACGAATACCTTCGGTGTACCCTCCGGCTTCTTTAATTCTGTACTTCCATACATGCAATTATACGTTCCGTGTGTAATTCCGTAAAGCCTGCTTATGCGTTCATCTGTAAATATCTTTTCCGGTCTTCCAAATTCTATCTTTCTATCTGCACCAACACACATAACATAGTCTGCTATCTTAGCCGCAAGTTCTATTTCGTGTAAAGATACAATAACGGCGACATTATCCTTAACAGCCATCTCCTGCAGTATATCCAGAAGCTCAATTTTATGTCTTATGTCAAGAAATGAAGTCGGCTCATCAAGCACTATGACCTCAGGCTTCTGGCATATTGCCCTTGCAAGCATAATTCTCTGGCGCTGTCCATCACTAATCTGCGAAAAATCATTATCTGCTATATCAAGTGCTGATACCTTCTTTAATGACTCATTTACTATCTGTTCATCTTCTTTGGTAAGTCTGCCAAAATAATTAGTGTACGGATATCTTCCCATTGCGACAACATCACGGCACGTCATCATCTCGGTCTTAATCTTTTCTGTAAGCACAACAGACATAGTCTTAGCGTATTCTTTACTTGTGTAATCGCTTATTTTCCTGCCTTTTATATATATATTGCCACCTATAGGACTCATTTCCTTTATAAGATTCTTTATTATTGTAGACTTTCCTGCACCATTAGGTCCGATTAATACGAGGATTTCACCTTTATTAACCTTAAGTGCTATATCTGACAGAAGCACTTTTTTATGATAACCTACACTTAAATCCTCTGTCTGTACATATATCTGTTCCATATATTTCTCAACTTTCCATTTCCTTACAACAATTATCTCTTCTGTTTTACCATAAGCCATATAACAACCGGTGCACCAAATACTGCTGTGACTGTTCCTATCGCAAGCTCTGATGGTGAGAATATTGTTCTTGCAATAAGGTCACAGAACATACAAAACACCGAACCGCATAAGAATATTGCAGGAATTGTAACAATCGGCTTTGTTGTCTTAAGTGATAATCTTGTAATATGTGGAACTGCAATTCCAACGAACGATATAGGACCTGCAAGTGCTGTAACACAAGCTGAAAGAAGGCTCGAAAGCAGTACAATACATACCCTGAAGAACTTTATATTAATTCCCATACTCTGGGCATAGCCTTCACCTAAAAGATATGCACTGATTGGCTTGGAGAACAGAAATGTAGTAATAGCTGTTGGGAACACGACAAAAGCTGCAAGCTTTACAGTTGGCCACGAACTTCCTGAAAAGCTTCCCATAGCCCAGTGTGTAAGATTGGCAATGTCTGAATCATTCGCAAATGTAATACAAAGGTCTGTTATTGCAGAACATATATAGCTAATCATAATTCCCACAACTAAGAGCATAGACATACTCTTAACTTTATTGGCAAATATAAGTACATAAAGCATTGCAAGCAGTGAACCAACAAATGCCGCCGCAACCTGTGCCCAGAGTGGCATACCTGATACATACTTTAAAAGAAATATCATTGTGATTGCAACAAACATTTTCGCACCAGATGAAATACCAAGCACGAATGGTCCTGCTATTGGATTTCTGAAAAATGTCTGTAACAGAAAGCCTGATAAAGACAAAGCACCGCCCAAAATAGCCGCCATACATAATCGTGGAAGTCGTATTTTCCAGATAATATTGTATTCAGGTGTTCCCATATCACCCTTTAAGAATATAATTCTGAAAATTCTCGCAGGAGATATATGGATATTGCCTGTATTAATATTTAATATAACCGCCACAACAAGTAATACTGCAAGCAGTATATATACAAGCTGGTAGCGGAGCATCTGTTTTATCTGCATATTTTCTCCATTCTGATATTAATTGGCAATAAGCGTTTGCGAAACTCAGCAAAATTGATTGTTATTTGTAACTTTTTACGAGTTTCGCAATCACCTAATTAATTGGCAAAATTATAAATAGATCTTTTAAGTGAGTATACCCCACTCATCATTTTATTTTAACTTCTTTAAATATGTAAGCTCTGTTGTATCAGCATCAGCATTTAACATAAGATTAATATCATTAATCATACTTCCGATTGTATCTGCAATCTGGAAGAAATCTGGTGTTGTACACCATACATTTCCATCCTTAACAGCCTTTAAATCAGAAAGAACACTGTTATAACCTGTGAAATCACTAAGTGTTGATGGCTTACCGCCAAGATTCCATACATAGATTACATAATCTGCATCTTTGGCTTTCTCATAAAAGCTTTCGATACCCATCTCCTGTGTTCCTGTCTTATCTGTATTAAGGTCAGAGAATACATAATTACCCCCTGCTATATTTACCATCTGTGCAAGATAATCTCCTGCATTTCTTACATAAAGCTTGCCCTTAGATGTAATGTAGAATACTGCAACTGACTTACCTGTATTTTCAGCCTTTGAAAGAGCATTTACATATGCTGCCTGTGCATTATACATCTGTGTTGCAGACTCTTCTTTATCACAAAGTGCTGCATAAAGCTTAGCCCATTCTACTCTTCCTAATGGATGGTCTTCATATGTAGACTGGTCTAATATATAGTTAATTCCTAATTCCTTTAACTTCTCTGCTACATCTGGAACGCTTGTGAGCATTGTTGAGAATATTGCAAGTGTTGGTGCACCTGCTATTATTGTTTCATAATCAGGGGCTTTGTAATCGCCAACATAAGTAAGCTTGCCATCATCAAATGCCTGCTTAACCGCATCTATATACCACGATTTCTTATCATAAGTAACCTGGCTTATGCCTGAAAGACAGTTACTCGCATTCATAAGCGATGTAACTGGTGTAGATGATACGAGCATATTAGTTACAGGTGCATTTAATACTACAGTGTCAGAATCAATTCCTGATGGTGTAGACATTCCCTCTGGAACAAGTAAGAGCTTTGACTGCTTAGATACAATTGCTGTATCTTCATCTCTGTTAGTTATTGTAATAAGCTTATAACCGCCCTTGTAATAATCTACAGAGAAAAGCTTTGCATACTCTAATTCCATTGAATGGTCATACACAAGTTCTCCATCATAGTTACCATTAGCTGACTTTTCTCCTGTTCCACATCCACTCATTGCAAGTGTAGACACAAGCATTACGATTGTGAGCAGAAGTGACAGAAATCTCTTTTTCTTCATTTTCATTCTCCTTTTCTTTTCTTATGAAGTGCTTGATGATTACGTTATTATCAGCAGAAAAGGAACAGACACATATGTGTCTTAACAATCTGGAATTTCTATCGAAATTTCCTATTGCATAAAAAACAATAGTCTGTTGTTCTCGCAACGACTATTTTAACTCTGCCTGTAAACCGGTCTTCTGACTCACAGATCATAAGCAATATCCGCCTTCCCAGAATAAGCTTATATTAATATCAAGCTTCTTCCAGTGGCATTAATGGATATCGCCTCCCTGTATACAGCAGCGGAACTGTTCAGGATTCACACCTGATTCCCTGAAATACTTATCGTACTTCGCTTACAGTGACTATTACGTTATCATCTGGATATTATCCAGCGTTCATTATTTCATATTATTACTAGAAATGCAATTATTAATTTCAATTGTTTTTCTTTTTTCTTTTTACTATAACGGTTGTGAGATATACATCAGCATTTTCAAGTTCTTCAAGGCTGTGATATACTTTTTCACTATCCATTCCACAGTTAGATACTGCATTTATCTCATACATTTCTCCTGCTTCCTGTTGTGCACGCAGTGCCTTAACTAACTGCTTAAGACCTCTTCCTGACTTCATATATATAAGTGTTCCGTTATATGAAAATGTATTCTCTATATTATCTGATGATGGAATAATATGTATCTCTTCGCCCTTCTCACCTAAAGATATGCCAAGCCTTGCCGCAACAGCACAAAATGACGGAACTCCGCTTATTATCTCAGTCCTCCATCCATTAGCCATCGCACGCTTATGCATATACATATATGTAGAATATATGCTTGGGTCACCTATTGTAATCATCCCGACCTTCTGACCCTGATACAGATATTCCTCAATCGCTTCATATATTTTATTATGTGAGATTTCAAGCTTTCCCTCATCCTTAATCATAGGAAACGGCATACACAAAACTGGCTTCGTGGAAATTTCACTACATGCCTGCTCTGCTATGCGGTACGCATAACATTCTTCCTTGGATACTGCTGGAATAACTATTAAATCGCACGACTTAATCACTTCCAGTTCCTGTAATGTCATCTGCTTAGGATTGCCTGTACCCACTCCAATGCCATATAATATTCCACTCTTTTTATCAGGCAAATTATCTGTATCTGATACATTTTCTAATGCTTTAACTGCCTTTTGCAAATGTGATAAATACACCTGACGTACTGCTGGATATTCACCTATACCCTTTATAACACATTGTGGTGTGTATCCATTAGCTTTTAATATAGTGGCAAATGACTCATCATCTCCTGCCATATCATTATTAGCGTGGTCACCTGCAACTAACATAAGCGGTGCAAGAAAAACGCCAGTATTGACAATTCCTTCTTCCCTCATATCGTTAATTACATCTTGAATTGTTCTCTTTCCCTCGACTGTAGCAATATAGACAGGCTTTGCGGCATATGCCCTTAATGCCTGTTCCATTACCCTGTAACTGCTGTCAGCCATATGCTCTGTTCCGTGTCCCATAAATATCAATACTGAATTACCAGTAAGCTCTTTTAACGACTCCCACAAAGCCTTGGCAACATCTGTATAATCATCAGCATTTGCCAAAAGTGCATCAGCTACAACTATCTTATCAAATAAATGCCTGCACTCCTCTACTGCATTTTTCATCTGGTTATTCTCAATTCCGTCTATTATGTGTGTTGGAAATACAACAACCTGTGTTACGTCCTGCTCTTTTAAGCTTATAAGTGCCTCAAGCGGACTTTTCGCATTAATATGTTCCTTCTCCTGCATATGCTTTCTTACAATTGTGCTTGATACTGCCTCTTCTACAATTGTATCCGGATAAAGCATACTTACCTGTTGCTTAATAGCTGTAATATTCTTAGTTCTTGTATCTGTATAAGTTGTTCCAAAACTTACAATTAAAATAGCTTTCTTCATCGTATTTCTTATCCTTTATCTCATCTTCTTTGATAAAAATTGTATTATATGATCATAATTCTCAGGAATATGCGGAAATGTACAATTGGTACAATCCTTGATACGCTTTCCACTTGCTCTTGTTATATAATTCGGCGTTCCCAGACAATCAGTATAACAATTCATAGGACAATAACAAAAAAGGCAGTTAAAATCCTGCCCTTCTTCTATCTTATGGCAAGGGTAATACTTACACTGGTCATTCTTAAAATACCTGTAACTGTTCTCCATTACATCTGTCTCCTTATGTATTATGCTTAATACTATACTCTGCCACGCTATTTTAATGCAATACCATAATAATATTTTATTGCTGGTTATTCAAAACTCCACTTCTGTTCTTCCC
>OGMJ01001178.1_pt1 | contig 12035 bp, 8 predicted proteins | sample 1573181 | NCBI WGS metagenome assembly OGMJ01 (sample SAMEA2582004, study PRJEB24529) | metagenome | biome: Human gut stool | place: China | collected 2011
TTACTCCGCAAAATAAGATTGGCAACTCCTTATTTTAGAATATACAACTAAATATCATTGACAAATGTAAAATTACGCTGCAATAAAGAGGTTAATATTGTATATAATTTACGTTTTTCAAGAATAACCAAGTTCTAAGAGAACTTAGCTTATATGTTTTTCTACTCGCCCAAGATGGGTTTGAGATGTATATGTCATTTCTCCGATTAACTTCAGCCATAAGGTTTGATCACTATTTACAAGTAAAAGTTCTATCCATACTTAAAAGCTTAGAAAAGATTCCTTATTTCTTTTTTGAATATAAAACCAATATTTATTTACTAACTACGAAAAACAATCAATAGATTTCTACCCAAACAGGATATTACAAATGTAATATCTAACCGAAATCAAATATTATAGCAAATATGACAGTCAAATATAGCTATCAGACTTTCTTTAATTGGCCAGACAACCTACAGAAAATAGGCATCTAACTTGAGGAAAGGGCAAAAAAACAAGGACCGCCCCGGTTTACACCGGGAACGGTCCTTATCCACTCTATAACAATACAACTTTTAAACGTTATGCCGGTTCTTCACATCTTTCTACATAAGCCAATGCATATCACTTATTGACCAAAGCACCCTGTTTGGCACACACCTCAATGATACGTCCGCTAAAGTTGGCCAATACCCTGTCATAAGTATGCCACGGAGTGGCAATATAACAGAATACATCATCCGGCTCATACTTATGCCCTACTTCCGGAGGCATAGAAGGTGACTCCACATCAATTTCCCAAATGATTCTTCCTTTTTCCATCGCGGTTATTGGTTCCGCCTTGGCACGCTTCATTCTCTTCACGTCTTCTTCAGAGAAACCTTGTTTGACTAATGCCGCATCTTTGGCACGTTGCAAATCCTCTTCAAACCTTTTTTTAGCTACCCCCGACTTATAGTCACGATATTGCCTGTCATGCATAGCCAGTTCAAAAAGTTCTTCGTCGTCAGGTCCGAATTCCCATCCGTTCTCCAGCATTTCTTTCCGGTACTCTTCAAGCTGATCAGGGTAATTCTTCTGTGGATCTTCATCCGTAAATTCATATCCTTTTTCTTTTGCCAAAGCTATAATTTCGGGATCCAAAGGTCCGGGCAAACGTCCGCTTTTCCCCAGAATCATCCCCCAGGTATTATTATCTATCATACTCCAACGCTCCTCACCCTTCACATGTGCCATTACGTTCATCAATGCCACGTTCTTCACGTACTGGCTGAATGGAGTCACCAACGGAGGATAGCCCAACTTGGGCCACACATATTCTACTTCGTCGAATAGCATCACAAGCAGATCGTCAATGCTGAGCTCAGGTTGATTATTATTCCGAAGTATCATATTGATACCGGCATGTACTCCTTTCAGATCGGCCATCATAGACCCCATCATCCCACCCGGTAAACCACATTTCAACAATAATGAAGACATATGCTTGTTGGTCGGATCCATGAAATAGCCGAGGAAATCATCAATGAATTCCTGTGTCATGGCACGTGCTTTCATATATGCTTTCATGTTGATCTCAGGAACACGGAAACCGGCATCTTTCAACATGGCCTGTACGGAGATCACATCCGGATGAACTTTACCCCAGGATATGGGTTCCATGGCTACGTCAATAATATCAGCACCATTCTCGCAAACTTCAAGAATGGAAGCCATTGATAATCCGGGACCACTATGCCCGTGATATTGAATCAAGACTTCAGGATGACGCTCTTTTATAGCTTTCGTCAATCGCCCTAACATGACAGGACGTCCTACTCCCGCCATATCTTTCAGGCAGATTTCAGGAGCACCGGCCTCAATCAGTTTGTCGGCAATGGCTGTGTAATACTCCACCGTATGTACCGGCGAGAAGGTAATACACAAAGTCGCTTGTGGAATCATTCCCCCCTCAAGCGCATAGTGTATAGAAGGAATAATATTCCTCACTTCATTCAATCCACAAAAAATACGGGTTATATCTACCCCTTGAGCATGCTTGACTTTATACATCAACCGACGGACATCGGCAGGAACAGGATACATCCGCAAACCGTTTAGTCCCCTGTCGAGCATGTGGGTTTGTATTCCGGCATCATTGAAGGGTTTGGTAAAAGCCCGTACTGCTTTGTTAGGATTTTCACCATAGAGCAGGTTGACTTGCTCAAAAGCTCCTCCATTGGTTTCCACACGGGCAAAACATCCCATTTCAATAATCAAAGGTGCAATTCGTACTAACTGGTCGACACGGGGTTGGTATTTACCGGACGACTGCCACATGTCCCGATATACGAGACTGAATTTAATTTCCTTTTTCATTGCCGTAAGTTATAAGTGATTTCACATTCATAGGTTAACTTGTCATTACAAATATACTGAGATATCTGACATAAAGACAAAAATCAACCTTAAAAAGTTTCCATAAAAGATATGTTATATATCATATTGTCACAAAAACAAAGGAGCAAGGAGGGGTTCCCTCGCTTACTCCTTCTTTTGCACAACTAAAAATCTACACTAAATCAGTATCTAAAAATCAATCTTTCTAATTATAATCAGTATCACCTTAATTAAACGAAGTCCTTCAATTCCTGTTGCAGTCTCTGCCGGGTAAAAAAGATCCGGCTCTTAACCGTACCGAGTGGCAATTCTAATTTTTCAGCTATTTCACGATATTTAAATCCGGAAACATGCATTGAAAACGGTACTTTATATTCTTTAGGCAACGCATTTACTACACGGTGCATTTCTTTCAAGTCATAGGCTCCTTCGGTACTTTCAAATCCGGAGTCTTGCGGGAGATTCAGATGGAAGAGGTTGTCGGTTTGGTCTACATAAGTTTGGTCACGCACAACTTTGCGGTAATTATTAATAAAGATGTTGCGCATGATGGTATACATCCAGCCTTTAAAATTAGTATCCGGCATAAATTTATCTTCATTATCTAATGCTTTCAATGAAGTTTCTTGTAACAGGTCATTGGCTTCTTCGCGATTGGCTGTGAGTTTATAAGCAAAACGGAGTAACTCTTCTTGTACTCCTATCAGGTCTTTTCTAAAACTTAAACTTTTCATACGTTGCGGTTTTTAAGCGGTTAATATTTCGTTTCTTTCTCGATGATGCAAGTTTAAGGCTTATTTTAGATTTCAGTAGGGTAAATTTCACCAATCTTTGGGGTAAAAACTATCAAATGATAGTTTTTGGGTGCTATTTGACAGTTTTTGGGTGTTATTTCAGGAAGGATTCAATACACTTCGAGAGGTTTGTTTGATAATTAATGTTTTTTATTATGCGCTTTTTGTAAATAGAGACTGAATCACATACCTTTGGATCAAGTTTAACAACGTTAAGAATCAAAAGAATTATGAACTTACTTATCATTTTGGGGATTGTAGTCATCCTCGCCATTCTCATTGCTTCCATGTACAACTCGCTGGTAAAACTGAGAAACAACCGTGAAAATGCATTTGCCGACATCGATGTACAGTTAAAGCAACGTCACGACCTTATCCCGCAATTGGTAGATACAGTAAAAGGATATGCATCTCACGAAAAGGATACACTTGAACGCGTCATTCAGGCTCGCAACGGAGCTGTCAGTGCCCGAACAATCGATGAAAAGATTACAGCAGAGAATCAACTTAGTTCCGCCCTCGCGGGATTGAAAATCACCTTGGAAGCTTACCCCGATTTAAAGGCTAACCAAGACTTCCTCCAGTTGCAGGAAGAGATTTCGGACGTAGAAAATAAACTGGCTGCCGTACGCCGCTACTTTAACTCAGCTACCAAAGAACTGAACAATGCAGTACAGACATTCCCTTCTAACTTGATAGCCAACATGTTCGGCTTTCATAAAGAAATGATGTTCGATTTGGGTACTGAACAACGTGCCAATCTGGAAGAAGCCCCGAAAATCAAATTCTAATCCCCAGGAAAGTATATACACATGCAATACGTCGGAATACAGACACAACAGAGCCGGAATAACCTACGTTCCGGCATCTTACTGTTCCTTTTCCCTTGCCTGGTGGCAGTACTGACTTATTTGTTCAGCTACCTGCTCATCACTTTTACCGTGACAGATGATTACGGGCAATACGACACATTGGCAATGACCAATCAAATGTTTATTAACCTGATTCCTTATATTATAGGAGGCGTTCTGGTCTGGTTTATTATTGCCTACTTTGCCAATTCCAGTATTATCAAAGCAGCTACAGGGGCACGACCATTGGAACGTAAAGAAAATAAACGCATCTACAATTTAGTGGAGAATCTCTGTATGTCGCAAGGGATGAAAATGCCTAAAATCAACATAATCGATGACAATTCACTCAATGCGTATGCCAGCGGAATTAACGAACGTACTTATACGGTCACCTTATCAAAAGGAATCATCGAGAAACTCAATGACGAAGAACTCGAAGGGGTCATTGCACACGAGTTGACACATATCCGTAATCACGATGTCCGACTGCTGATTATCTCCATTGTATTCGTAGGCATCTTTTCGATGTTGGCACAAATAGCACTGCGCTCCGTTTATTACTCTTCGTGGACACGCAGCCGGAATGATAAAAACAATGGTGCCATCCTCATCTTGGTTTTAGCCATGATTGTAGCCGCCATCGGCTATTTCTTTGCCACGCTGATGCGCTTTGCCATCTCCCGCAAACGTGAATACATGGCCGATGCAGGAGCAGCAGAAATGACAAAGAACCCATTGGCTCTGGCCAGTGCTTTAAGAAAGATATCTGCAGATCCCGATATAGAAGCTGTGGAGCGCGAAGATGTAGCGCAGTTATTCATACAACATCCTGGCAAACAGGCTAAAAGCGCATTGAGCGGGCTAAGCGGGCTCTTCGCCACCCATCCGCCAATCGAAAAACGAATTGCCATTCTGGAACAGTTCTAACAGAAATATCCTCCACCCCCATATAGACCCAAAAGTCTTCTTCGCCACAGGTTATACAGATTAAGCATTATGTAAACGATGATTTAAAATTCATTCTGTGTTAATCAGTGCAATCTGTGGTAAGTTTTGACATGCCCTCCTTTTTTATTCTTTGTGAAATCCCATCCGGTAAACACGAAATAATATTAAATCATTTGTCTGCTTTATACATTTTATCTTTTCCGACCGTTATCTTTATGTAAACATCCGAAAAACAACCATTGATATGAAAACAAGCAAATGTATCATCCTTCTGATGTTGCTCATCATCGGAACAGGAGTTTGCCCGCTTCAGGCCCAAAGCCGGAAAGAAAAGAAAGAGCAAAAAGAACAAACAGTAAAAGAGCTAATCGAATCGGAAAACTACCGGATTGACGTATCTACAGCATACCCACGCCGAGGGCATATGATTCCACTGACCTCAGTTTATTCTGTGATAGTTCGAAACGATTCGGTCTTTTCACAACTACCCTATTTCGGGCGTGCTTATTCTATTCCTTATGGAGGAGGGCAAGGACTGATGTTCAAGGCTCCGATTGACAAATATAATATGGTCATGGGCAAACGCGGAGCAGCAAAGATAAACTTCACCGCCAGAAACTCCGAAGATCAGTTCAAGTTTAGAATCACTATCTATTCCAATGGTTCGTCCAGCATAGATGTCGATATGCAGAATCGTGAATCGATCAGCTTCTCCGGTGATCTGATACTGCCGGGATAAAATTAGTATAAGTCTACTCCCCTTTCAGGATAGGCAAACAGATCTGATATTTCACAGCCAATGCGCGTACCACAAAAATGCAACAGCCACTGATGACCTGTGTTAAAGCAGCATCAACACCCAGACGGTCGAGTCCCCAATAAATGACTCCGCCAATAACGCATGCCATGGCATAAATCTCTTTACGGAAAATCAACGGAATCTCGTTGATAAACACATCGCGGATTACGCCACCGGCCGCTCCGGTCATTGTGCCCATAATGATGGCCACCCAAAAGGCATAGCCCAAATCGATCGTTTTGCTGATACCAACTACCGTAAATAATGCAAGCCCAATGCTATCGAAGATAAAAAACGTGTTGTGCATATGAATCAGATGCTTCCGGAAAAAGATAACCCACAGAAGGGCCAGCGCCGAACAGATAAGATAAATGGGATTCGTCATCCAGAACGGAGTAACGTCCAGCAATACGTCACGTATAGTACCACCGCCAATGGCAACAGCCACACCGGCTACATAAGCACCAAACCAGTCAAACTGTTTGGCAGATGCAAGACGAATGCCACTAATGGCAAAAGCAAATGTCCCGATAAACTCCAGAATCTGGATAAAGGTCGGAATCTGAAAGATTGTTGGCATATATCAAGTTTTTTGTGTGCAAAGAAACAAATAATTCCGCAAGAAAGTGTACATTTGTTCCTTGAAAATTGTAAGAATACGAAGATGAAGATAACGATTGTTGCCGGGGCTCGCCCTAACTTTATGAAAATCGCCCCTATCACCCGGGCTATCGATGCCGCTAAGGCACAAGGTAAACGCATTTCTTATCGCCTGGTTTACACAGGGATAGAGAATGACACCAGTCTGGATGCATCCTTATTTGCAGATCTGCATATGAAAGCTCCCGATGCCTATCTGGGTGTAAACGGCAATAACCCTACAGAACTTACTGCGGGAATAATGATCGCCTTTGAACGTGAACTGACGGAAAACCCTACGCACGTAGTTCTGGTAGTCGATGACCTCACTGCAACTATGAGTTGTGCGATCGTAGCCAAAAAACAAAATATAAAAGTGGCACATCTCGTAGCCGGCACCCGTTCGTTCGATATGTCCATGCCCAAAGAAGTCAATCGTATGATAACAGACGGACTTTCCGACTATCTGTTCACAGCCGGCATGGTGGCCAATCGCAACCTGAATCAGACAGGAACAGAAAATGAAACAGTCTACTATGTAGGCAACATCCTGATCGATACAATACGGTATAACCGCAACCGCCTGATAAAGCCAATATGGTTCTCTGTCCTGGGACTGAAAGAGCATGAGTACATCCTGCTGACCCTCAACCGCCATGTGCTGCTGAACAACAAAGAAAATCTGCGGAAATTGATAGAGACCTTACTTGAAAAGGCAAACGGCATGCCGATTGTGGCACCACTGCACACTTATGTACGCAATGCGATCAAAACTCTCGATATCACAGCTCCTAACCTGCACATCATGCCCACACAAAGCTATCTCTCTTTCGGGTATCTGATGAACCAGGCAAAAGCCATTATAACAGATTCAGGCAATGTGGCGGAAGAAGCGACCTTCCTGGGAATTCCCTGCATCACCCTCAACACCTATGCCGAGCATCCGGAAACCTGGCGCACAGGCACCAACGAACTGGTTGGTGAAGATCCGGCAGCATTGGCTGCCAGTATGGATAAACTGATGAACGGAGAATGGAAACAAGGCACCCTGCCCGAACGCTGGGACGGACGGACCGCAGAACGAATTGTACAAATATTATTGGGGGAATAATGCCGGATTCCCCCTCCTTACAGGACTCAAAAGATACACAAAAAAGGTTATATAGTCCGTTCAATCAAAAGGAATTTATTACCTTTGCAGTCTCACGATGAGATGAAGTGTGTATGAAACAACAATATTCTAAACTATTAATAGTAGTCTTCCTTATACTCTCTGCACCACAGGCTTTTGCACAGTTGAAGGGAGTAATCACTGATTCTATTTCACATGAGCCGCTAATGTACATTTCCGTTTTCTATGAAGGAAAAGGCGTAGGCGGTATATCCAATGCTAACGGAGAATATCAGGTAGAAACCCGCAAAGGTTGGAACGAACTGACCTTCTCTGCAGTGGGGTATATCACCAAGAAAGTGAAAATTCCGGCAGGTGCCAAAGAACTGAATGTGGTGCTCTCACCAGATGATGTCATGCTGGACGAGGTGGTGATAAAACCTAAAAAAGAAAAGTATTCCCGGAAAAACAATCCCGCTGTGGAGTTCATGCGAAAGGTCATCGACCACAAGAAAGCTCAGAAGCTGGAAACCAACGACTATTATCAGTACAACAAGTATCAGAAGATGAAGATGTCACTCAATGACGTGACACCCGAAAGCCTTGAAAAAGGAATCTATAAAAAGTTTTCTTTCCTCAAAGACCAGGTTGAGGTTTCGCCTGAAACCAACAAACTGATTCTGCCTATCTCGGTGCAGGAAACGTCTTCCAAAACCATTTACCGGAAGGACCCAGAAAGCAAAAAGACCATAATCGAAGGTATGAACTCCAATGGCGTGGAAGAATTCTTCTCAACAGGTGATATGCTGGGTACCATCCTCAATGATGTATTTGCCGATATCAATATCTATGATGATGATATCCGCCTGTTGCAACGCCGTTTCGTAAGTCCAATCGGAAGCGGAGCCATCTCTTTCTATAAATTCTACCTGATGGACACTGTGATGGTGGATAAAGATAAATGCGTGCATCTCACCTTCGTCCCACAGAACTCTCAGGACTTCGGATTCACCGGACACCTGTATGTACTGGACGACTCTACCTATGCAGTGAAAAAGTGCACCATGAATCTGCCTAAAAAGACAGGAGTAAACTTTGTAGAAAATCTGGACGTCGTACAACAATATGAACAGCTTCCCAATGGCAACTGGGTGCTGACAGACGACGATATGACTGTGGATCTTTTAGTCATGAAAGCTATTCAGGGCATCCAGGTAAAACGAACAACCAAATATAGCAATTATGTCTTCGACCCCATCGAGCCACGACTTTTCCGTTTGAAAGGAAGTGTGATCAAAGAGGCGGACATGCTGACCAAAAGTGACGAATATTGGGCCGGAGTACGCCAGGTGCCTCTAACAAAGACCGAGAGCAGCATGGATCTTTTCATGAACCGGCTGGAACAAATACCCGGATTCAAATATGTGATATTCGGAGCAAAAGCGTTGATAGAAAACTATGTGGAAACCGGAACCAAAGAACATCCGAGTAAGTTTGACTTCGGACCGATCAACACCATGATATCGAGCAATTATGTGGATGGTACCCGTTTCCGTCTCAGCGGTATGACTACCGCCAAGCTGAATCCCCACTGGTTCTTCAATGGATACGGAGCGTACGGACTCAAAGATAAAAAATGGAAATATGAAGGCAATGTGACCTACTCTTTCCGCAAATGCGAATTCTTCCCCTGGGAATTCCCGAAGCATTACATCTCGGCCTCCTACCGCTACGACGTCATGTCGCCAATGGATAAATTCCTCGACACGGATAAGGATAACGTATTCGTAGCGTGGAAAACCACAACCGTCGACCAGATGTCATACGTACGGGACGCCACACTGAGATATGAAATGGAAACTTTATCGGGTTTCTCGGTTGCGGCCATGGCGCGACACCGGGAAGATACTCCGGCAGGCAAGTTGCAATACATCCGCAATGATGCTGCCAAAACCATCGTACCCGATATAACTACCGCCGAATTGGGGCTGACCTTACGTTATGCGCCGGGCGAGACCTTCGTCAATACAAAGCAACGCCGTCGTCCGGTATCGCTGGATGCTCCCATCTTCACCCTCTCCCACACTACCGGATTTAAAGGTGTTTTAGGAGGAGAATATAATTTCAACCTGACGGAGGCAAGTATCTGGAAGCGCTTCTGGCTCTCGTCCTGGGGTAAAGTAGAAACGTTCAACCTGATCAATAATATGGAGTTCCTCAACGACCGTTATGCATCGCTGGCACTCACATATGACATGAATGGTAAACTTTTCAACCGCATCCCGCTGATTAAGAAACTGAAGTGGAGAGAGGTATTCCGTTTCCGCGCTCTATACGGCAACCTGACGGATAAGAATAACCCGTTTAAGAGCAATAATCCGGAACTGTTTGATTTCCCGCAACGGGACGGCAGCTACACCAGCTATGTGATGGATCCGAAAGTACCTTACCTGGAAGCCAGTGTGGGTATTTACAACATCTTTAAATTGTTGCATATCGAATACGTACGCCGTCTGACTTACCTGAACCACCCGGGAATCAACAAACAAGGTATCCGGTTTATGATTCAGGTAGTATTCTGATCCGCCTATCTATCATTCACACTATAAAACCTCAATACGATGAATTTCACAGTACACACCTGCAATGGCATGAAGCTATGGTTGGTTTTTCTTATGTTAAGCAGTGCAATCCATATTTGCCGGGCGGATTCCCCACGACAAACCATCAATTTCAACCGGGAATGGAAATATTGCCGGGGAGACTTCAAGAGTGCTTCCCGACCGGATTTTGACGACTCCGACTGGGAAAGGACGGGACTTCCCCACTCTTTCAGTACTCCATACTTCATGTCGAAAGATTTTTATGTAGGTTACGGATGGTACCGCAAAGCCTTTCCGATAAAGAAAGAAATACTTGGCAAAAGGAGCTTTCTTGAATTCGACGGTGTATTTCAGGAAGCAGAAGTTTTTGTGAACGGACATCGGGCAGGAACCCACCAAGGAGGATATACCGGATTTTCCATTGATATATCGAACTATCTGAAAGAAGGAAAAAACCAGATAGCGGTTCGGGTTAACAACTGCTGGCGACCTGACCTCGCTCCACGTGCAGGCGAACATGTATTCAGCGGAGGCATTTACAGGAACGTACGCTTGGTGATCAAAGAACCGACCTATATCGATTGGTATGGCACATTGGTCACCACACCAGACTTAGGAGAAAAAAAGGGAAAGTCAGGGAGCGTCCACATACGGACAGATGTATGCAATCGTTCGGGAAAAACAGAAACTTACCGACTTCTGACCACTGTTATCGATTCCCGAGGCAAAGAAGCGGCTTCTGTTTCTACATCACAATCATTGCCGGACAACGCAACCTACACATTTGAGCAGCAAACCCGCGAGATTCAAGCACCGGAGCTGTGGCATCCCGATCATCCTGCACTTTACAAGGTGGTCAGCTCGCTTTACCACGGAGAAAAATTGATAGACCGCTATGAAACGTCTTTCGGATTCCGCTGGTTTGAATGGACACCGGACCAGGGATTCTTCCTGAACGGGGAACATTATTATTTTAAGGGAGCCAATGTTCATCAGGATCATGCCGGATGGGGAGATGCCGTGACCGAAACCGGTATGCGAAGAGATATCCGTCTGGTAAAAGAAGCCGGCTTCAACCTGATACGAGGTTCGCATTCCCCCCATTCACCGGCTTTCTCACAAGCATGCGATGAAATAGGTATGCTATTCTGGGCAGAGAATGCATTTTGGGGAATCGGAGGTCACAAAGGAGATGGCTACTGGAACGCAAGTGCATATCCCGTAAATGAAGCAGACAGGGCAGGATTTGAGAGCAGTGTAAAAGCCCAACTGAAAGAATTGATCCGCATCCACCGCAACCATCCTTCTATTGTTGTATGGAGTATGAGTAACGAACCGTTCTTTACCGCACCCGAAACGATCGACCCGATGCGCAAGTTACTGTCAGAAACCGTCAAACTCTCCAAGCAACTCGATCCAACCCGTCCGGCGGCCATTGGCGGTGCTCAACGTCCGTTGGGAGAGAAACGAATTGACAAGTTGGGTGATATAGCCGGATATAACGGTGACGGTAGCTACATCCCCGAGTTTCAGCAACCGGGCATACCGACGGTAGTTTCAGAGTATGGCAGCACGACAGCCGACCGTCCGGGAGAGTACGATCCGGGCTGGGGAGACTTGGCAAAGAATAATGCGCAAAATGGCTTTGCCTGGCGTAGCGGACAAGCCATCTGGTGCGCATTCGACCACGGGAGTATAGCCGGAAGTGCTCTTGGGAAAATGGGAATTATCGATTATTTCCGGATTCCCAAACGTGCCTGGTATTGGTACCGCAATGCCTACAAAGGGATTGCTCCGCCGAAGTGGCCAGAGGCAGGAACACCTGCACGCATTGCCCTGACAGCCGATCAAACGAACCAGATAAAGACAGACGGGACAGATGACGTTATGTTGTCGGTAACCATTCTGGATGCAGACGTGAAACCG
>OGMJ01001182.1_pt1 | contig 12021 bp, 26 predicted proteins | sample 1573181 | NCBI WGS metagenome assembly OGMJ01 (sample SAMEA2582004, study PRJEB24529) | metagenome | biome: Human gut stool | place: China | collected 2011
CATCAGTATGATCATAATAATATTTTGTACCACCTTTCAAACCACTTCTAACCCTTACTATGTCTCCTATTTTATATTTCTCTTGCATATCAAACTCCTTAACCCACTAGCAGACATCAACATTGCGTCGTTGAACAGCCATCTGAATGCCTCTTCTCCCAGAGATAATTCATAAGTTTCACAACCATAATCATACTCACCTGAAACTGTTATTACTTCATACATTTCCCCACGAAATTTTTCCATTGCTGAAGCAAAATATAACTTTCCGCATAACGGATTCGAATAAGGATATTCCAATCCGCCAACTAAATCTTTCCGAACTATGACTCTATCTCCAACTTTATATTTCATGTTTCCTCCTCTTATCAATTAGTACAGTTAGTCCTTTGTAAGGAATAAATTCCTCTGCTGGAAACCAATAATCACTAGCTTCTTCTAATTCATAAGCTTTTCTTTCAAAAGTTTTAGAAGTTAGTTCTATAATTGATTTTATGGTACATATATTTCCTAATAAATAATTTATATCTACGCCCCATAGAATACGAGGAGTATTAGATCTAAAAATTACTTTATCTCCTCTCTTCATATTGCCTTCTTTCATGGATAGCTAAAAATAAAGTACCTTCTGCAGGAATAAACATATCCAACTTAAAAATATATCCTGATTCTTTAACACAACAATAAGCCTCAAAACCTCTAGGGTTATTTATGGATATTATAGTCATAATTTTTCCTTTAACTTCTTCCACAGGAATACACCATATGCATCCATGCAATCTAGGATCAACTACTACTTTATCTCCAACTTTCATCTTATTCCTCCAATATAAAATCAAGTACTTCTACAATACCCATACCTGATATATCTAATAGTTTCATTTCCTTTGAAGCATACTGTACAATACAAATCCCGTCCTTGATTGTGCAGCTTATTATGCTTCTCTTTTTTAATAACTTATCTAATTCCATAATAGCTCCTTGATAATTCTCTTGGGGAGTCGAACCCCAAGAGAACTGTTTATTTTATTGTTTACTCAGCATCTGGAAGATAGAACTTTTTGATTCTATCCTCTCCTACAGCTTCGACAGCAGCCATTGCTACCTCATGAGAGCTGAAGTAAATACCATCTGTAATTTTTCTTCTGCTCCATGTGGAATCAACTTTCTCTGTCTCTCTGTTCCAGCAGAGTTTGTATTTTCTCTGAGAGTGATCATCCCAATCAATCTCATCGTTGTGATCAATAGCGAAGCGTTTAAGCTCTGCTACAATCATCAGATACTCAGCAGCTGCGTCTCTCTCTTCCTCAGTCTTGAAGCAGTTACCTACTGCAAGTCTCATTACATCTTTCTGGTTCTCTGCTGTGAATACTCCACCGTCTTTCTTTCCTGTACCCCACAGATAGAAGTACTGCTCACCTTCTGTTGGCTCCCAATGTTTCTGTACTGTCTCTGGTGCATCAACCATTCCCTGAAGTGCTCCGATGAGTTCTTTAAGCTCGTCCTGTCCAAGTGCTGCCATAATTTTTGTAATAATAGTTGTGTTCATCATAATCATAATCTCCTATTCTTGTTTGAAATTTGTTTTTTGTTGTTTGTTTTAATCTTTACCCATATTCAGTTGTAATTTTTCTATATTCAGTTGTAATTTATATGAAAACCTCTTAGTGGGCTAGAGGTCAATCATATACTTTGGCATAAACATTCCTCCTTTACTGTGATTTTATATCAATAATGTCACAAGCAGAATAATACTGATAATGACTTAAAGCCATACCAATTGCTTCCATTTCATTTATTGCGAGGATTTCACAACAGATTTCATTTCCGCTGTAAGTCTGAAGATAAATATGGAAGAATTTCTTTGCCTTCTCCTCTTTCGAGAATATATAAGTACAATCATCTGTATAAGCTGTTGTGTAATCAGTGCTAATAGGTGATGCTTCTTCATCATAATCTCTCCACCAGTTTCCATAACCACCATAGGCAGCTTCAATGTACTCAAATGGTTCCTCGCATGGTAAAGCAAGAATCTTTTTCGCTTCTTCGATTGTAGAAAGCAATGCTTCTACATTGATTGTTTCCTTTATAGTATGTTCATCAAAATATCCAGAAGATAGATTAACTGCTGCTACACCGAGTGCCGGAGCAATTGTTGATATATCACTCACAGAACCCCATGCTGTTTTGAAATATCCAGTAGACTCTATGAACTCTTCAAAATCTGGATTGTCACAAGAGTAGAATACACAGTCATTGGTCCCTCTTCTATCAATTTCAATGATATAATTTATATCATTGTTTACTATATAGTCACTCACAGCAAATTTCTCAGCTCCTACGCATCCAATTTCTTCGTCCTCTGTAAATAATACAGAACACTTGAAATCTTTAATAATCTGTAAGATAGCGTAGATGCCACACCGGTCGTCTCCCCCAATCCCTTGAGGAGAAGACATAATTGCTCCAGTGTATTTGATTTTCTGGACACATTCTTTATGTACTGTATCCATATGAGCAACTAAAAGTACTGGGAAAGTTCCTTGAGCATAGAGGAATCCATCCTCCGATGACGGTTCATAACCTGCTGCTTCCAACTTAGCTTCCAAGTGACTCTTTAAAGTCATCTGTTTCATTCTCAAAATCTCTTCTAATTCTGTAATTTTATATTTATTTTTACTCATCTCCGGTCTCCTTTTCTTTGCAGTCTGGACAAAGCCCTTTGTCACCATCTTCAATTACATAGAGGCTTCCACACTCTTTACATTCTTTAACTTCTTCGTTAAGGAAATAGTCATCCTCGCTTTCAACATATGTATAATTTGTTCTTAAGCAGTGATCACATACATACTCATCGGTTGATTCCACCCATGTGACATCATCGTTTCTACATAAATCATCACAACAATCACATGTTGTGAAATTTTCATCCCTGCAGTCATTACAGATATGCATATTTAATTCATCATAATAGTTGATATAACTATTGGGCACTCTTTCATCACAGCAATCGCAATAAATAGAGCAATTACAGCAATACCAACTTCCGTCGATAAGGTACATCTCATCTTCGTCATAGCGATCACCGCAATCACAACATCTATGAGATTCACTGTCGCCATAGTTATCATAACAATCCTCACAAAGAAGAGTACTTTCCATATCATGCCAATCCCCGCACTTTACACAATAGATATCATGTCCAACTGTCATATGCCTATTATCTACTCTTCCCTTGGGAATCATTTTGACAATCTTACTTACTGAGCACTCACTCTGGCACTCATAATCTCTGTAGTGGGTACCTTCAGAATTAATAACTGAGCAACAAGCAGAGGTGCCGCCTTTCTTTCTCCAAAGGTTAGGAGCCACCAAACAATCAGCGATGATTTTCTGAAGCTGTGCTCTAATTGGAGTATACAGTGAGTTTTTGCCATCGTTACATTGAGGGTAGAGTCTTCCCTGTACAAGGATTCCATCTTTATAATGGAATAACTGACGGATGATTTTCGGCTCGAACTCTAAGTCATTGCCGTCGTACTCTTTATCTACCTGATAGTAAACCATTGTAGTTCCATCAAGGAGATAACTCATAGTTCCGGAACAGTGACAACCTGAGAACCCATTAGGATTGTTTTTATCAAGTGTGTGGCAAGAAGACCAGCTGTTTCCATTGGAGGACAATAGATAATCAACTGGATTAACTGACAGGATAGTGTGCCGAACAACGTCAAGAGGATTGATTGCATCTGAATATTTGGCATACCTCTTTTCAAAATCTGAATAGGTATTAGAAGTAATACCTATAAGTGTACAGATTTTCTTCACTGCTCTTGAGGTTTTCTGACCTGCTGAAATACCTTTAATATCAGGATAGCATTCTTTAATTAAAGAAGCTGTTCGTTCGTCCAAAAGCTGTTCTCTGTAATCTTTCAGTGCAAACAAAGCATCTGTGCGTCTTCCCTTGATAATCATCCAATTAATGAAATTATAAATTTTCTCCTCGTCTGGCTGTCCCTTGATGTTCTGATCAAATGCTACATAGCATTTTTCATCATTCCAATTCGGATGATGTCTTAATAACTCAATCAAAGGTGCCTTGTTGTCTGCCCATGTGTTGATAATTTTGTCAATGGCTGAATCACCCCAAGGGATATCATACATATTAAGAACCTTAATCATACCCTGTTTCATTGTTTCCTTATTCATGCTACAAATCCTCCTAAAATTGTTTCATAGAGCTCCTCAGGAATCTGTTCTTTCCCTAAGTATTGCTCAGAAATTTTTCTTGCTTTCTGTACAGCTAAAGTTCCCTTGTCTTTGATTTTTTCGTAGAATGCTTCAACAGTATTCATGACTTTTGAAACTGTCTCATATTCTGTATACAGCTCTTTGTCGTCTGACTGGATCTGTTCAAACACTTCCTGTACTCCATAGGTTACGAAGCATTCTGGGCAATAGTCATTAACTAAAGGTCCAGAAATGATTTTTCCGCAGTGCTTACAGATGGAGAGTTTATAATCTCTCTCATCTAAATCTTTGTAGTCATTATCTTGATATTTGAAGATTTCATACTGGTCAAAGATATATGCTTCATCATATCCCTTGGCCAGTTCTTCAAATTTAATCAGAGCATCTACAGATTCGTCTTTTTCTTGCGAAAATGTTTTTATTTTCTTGTTTAGAGGTTTCATTTTAAACTTGCTGTCCTCAATGTAGAGAAACTTTGAGTCAAAGTTTTCTGTAATGTCTTCCCCTTGGACATAGTTCTTGAAGAGGAATCCAAGGACAATATCAATATCCTTAGATTCTATCTCTGATGAAGTAATTCTGTTATCTTTATATAAACTAATAAGTGTTGCCATTTGTTTTCTCCTTTCTTAACTGTAACTGCATTATAAACCAGTTTGTAAAACTTGTCAATACTTTTTACAAACTTGTTTAAGAAATTTTCTTTCCTTTCTCGTTAAACTGTTTTGGTTCACCAAGAGATACAAGATAGTCCTGCAGGTAGAGAGCAAGACTTAATTCAACTCTTTCTGGATAAGCAGCTATTCCTTTTGCTTTAAGTGTACTTGGCTCAGTTCCTCTCATAATAGGCAATACTTTTACTAATCCAATATCTCCGTAGAAGCAATAAATTTTATATAAGTTCCTAATTATCTTGTCACATAATCCATCTCCTGATAAGTTATAACCAGCTTTACAACAAGTAGATATAATACTTTCATAAGCTATCTTACCTTTTGCTTTAATTATCCTGTAAGCGGATGTGTAACTACCAATAGTTCCTGGTTTTCTTACCCCTTTGTCTTCTGCAATGCTTAAATTATATTCATCAACCACTTCCTGCAACGCTACAGCATTCGGTTCACCTAAGATAAGATTTGCCTTATGCATCTGCAGCGGAGTAACTTTTTCAGTATACAAGCTCTGTCTTGTAAAGATACTTGCTTCGAAATGTCTTCTCTCATCTAGATCAGATGGGGCTGAAGTAATAACAACACATTCGAGCTTATCTAAAATACCTTCTGATGCAATAAAACGACCATAGCCATCCACTATGGAAAATGTGCTTTCTTCTGGATGTGGCACTACTAACAAAGCATCCATAATCATATGATCAAAATTGTCATGCATCGCTTTAATTTTTCTATGATTTCGTGTCTCTAACCGCTGATAAGCAGGATCAACAGACATCAGTTCCCTTGGAATTACTGCACATGCTTTTGTTCCAGAAATTAATAAGTTGCTCATAACTGTGTTGTAAACGATGTTTTCCATTTTGTTTTCCTCTTTTCTTTTTTTATATAATAAAAAAGAGCTGTTTTCACAGCTCTAATTTTATTTCATAGTTTAATAATTGCACTCTATTAAATTAACAAGGTATTCAATACCATGCCCGCACAGAGCAGCCAGAACCTCATCTAAAACATCAAGTTCTCCCTTTGTTTCGCATGATTCAAGGGCTTGAATGATTCCGTAGCCTTTTTCATACTCACTGGTATTCATCATCTCCTTAGTTACTGTGTCACCGAGTTTTTCCTCGGCATAATCAACTCTGTAGAGTCTTTCCTTTGCTGTCTTCATTTTGAAAACCTCCTTGATATGATTAATTCTTTAAGATTTTTTGGATCCTTTGTCCAAATTAAATCTTTATCTTTGTATTTCATTTCATAAGTAAGTCCATTTACAGTTGACTTATATAGAGCTTTTATAGAGCAAATGCCACGAATAGTGCTCAAATTTTCATCGTAATTACTGCCTATCATAAAACCATCAGGTCCAATAATACAAAAATCTTGACTGCCATAATTCGCCGTCTCGCAATCGGTAAGAACAAGATAGCTTCCTGCTGGTGTGACAGCTATCATTCCAGACCGGAGCTTCTTTCTTAAATCAACAATGATGCCTTTCTATTAGTGTACGGACAGATGAAATAAGTTTCAGGTCTTCAGCATAGCTCCACCAATAATGGAAATTAGGTCCAATAAATCAATTGTGTAATAAAGGATTTTCTTTATAGTAATAAACTAAATATGCTAAGCCATCAATAAATTTTATTTTGCCTACACCGTACTCTTGATGAAAAACTATATCACCTGTTTTCATTGCGTCTCCTTTCTATTAGCTTGCACAAAGACACTGAATGTACAAGAGTAAGTGATCCTTTGAAACATAACCAATAGTGACAATCTGGACCTTTACCACCACCATCATGTAAGCGATTATCTTCTTTATAAAAATAAACTAAATATAGCGTTAAACTATAAATATTAATATCTACTATTCTCCCTACGCCGTAGTCGTGTCGCCACACTATATCACCTATTTCCATTGTTGCCTCCTCTCTATTAATGATGCTAGCGGAGGAAGACACTTCATTATTTTAATGTTGTCAGAGCTAAACCACCAACCATGGTTGTCTGGACAGGAACCTGGCTCTATTGCACCATCATGTAGGCTATCATTTGCTTTGAAAAAGTACACAAGTTCATTGCCAGGTCTGAGTTTTATAACTTTGCCTAAACCACAAGATGGGTCTTTAATGTAGTCTCCTATCATTTGCCTTGCCTCTTTTCTATAAAATGTCTCAATGGTTTCTTATGCAAGAGCTTGATTTCATCTTTACTATAAACCATACAGTTTATAACAGCTCTACCATCAACTGAGCCACTATATAAAAATATTCTATTGTAGGAATGACTATAAGTGACTACATAAGGGTAAGGGACTATACCCCTATACCATATCAGCTTTCCTATTTTATCTTTACGATTATATACATATATGTTCTGCATAGTCATTCCTTTCTCTTGGTGATCAGATCAATCAGCGGTCTCTTTCTGAGAAACCTAATATCTTCTTTTCTATGACAAGAAGCATTAGTTATATATCTTCCTTTATAATCCCCAGTGAAAAATGAACGTCTATGATTATACTGTTCTACTACATAAGGATAGGCCCATAATGTTTTGTCATAGAGAACTAGCTTGCCGTAGCCGACATTAGTCTTTACATAAATATGTCTCACCGTTATTCTCCTTTTTAATTTTATTTACGTGTTTATAATAGCAAACATCTGTTCTCTTGTCAAGCATCTATATAACAGAAACTTCCGGTTCCTGTATCTACAGTACAACAAGCATGTTCGTACTTCATTATCAGACGATTAAATTTCTCTTCTGACATAGGAGTTTTCACTCTGAACGGATGTGCCCAAGGTGAATCCACTTGCATTCTATTAGGAAGCAAATATACAGGATTTCCTGCAATGAGTGCTTTCTGTGCTTCTCTTCTGGTTACCTTCTTTAACATATTGTTCCCTTTCTAAGTAGCATAGTTAAACATCTTGGAGGAAAACGGGTAGCCCTAGGTTTCATGCTACCCCTTTTTGAGTAATTCAAGATGCTTAAATATACTGCTTATGCAGTATATTGTGATAACTGGTCTAAGGTACCGGTATAGTGAGCGTCTACAATTTCATCGTCATAGACCTCATCAGTTCCGTTGGAGTTCATGATGCATGAAGCAAGGTCATTAATAGACCAACAGTCTTCTGCGTCAGCGTACCAAGAGAACTGATTTCCATTGGCAGTTGTCATAGTAATCAGATCCGTATCTTCCATGTGCTCAACCTCTGTTACTATTCCTGTCAGAGGATATAGGTCTTTGTATTCTCCATCTGTTGTTGGAGCTGCTGATACAGGTGTTGATGCTATTATAGTCACTAACGTTAAAGCTAATAATTTCTTCATGATTTTATTTCCTTTCTTATATAAAATTCACAATTTCCCTTGCTAAGTATGAGTACATAACAGAAACAGAAATTCTGTGCCACGATCCATTTTGGAACATCATTACTGAAATGTTCATAGGATCCTTTGGACGTTCAGTGCAGATAAACTGAAGTCCATTGCCTCTAATAAATAAGGCTCCTTTAGGTACTGTACAACCCAAAAGAGCCTCTTTCCGTTGTAGTCGAACGGTTGTATATTTATATGTCATAGCTAATTCCTCCAATAAAAAAGACATCTCTTACGAGATGTCTTTAGTCAGCACAAAGCACACCTATTTTAGACCATGAAGCTGGTCCTCTGTCTGCTATTGTGCATAGATCTGGATGAAATTCATACGGCATGAAGATATTATCAATCCAATTATTTGCCGCATTTTCATCTATAAAGTAGGTTTCCGTTGTATATTCAACGGTAGTATAAGGGATTCTGTGTAATATACTAACGTAATACATATATCACTCTCCTTTCAAGATTTCCCTTGTGCTAATTTGAGTTCCATCTGGAAAATCAAAGGAACAGTTGAACTCTGCCCCCATACAGTGAGCTATTTTACATAGCTCATCCAGAGTAAATTTCCCTCTCTGGATTCTCTGACATATAGTTGGCTGCGTTACACCCATCTTACGTCCTAATTCTGTCTTGGACATATTTGCTTTGGCTAATGCCGGTTCTATAATTCTCTGCATATGTTAACCTCCTACAGAGATTATAGATTATTGGCATAGTTTAGACAAGAGCAAATTTGCCTGATTCTGCATTGTAGAAATAACCTACATCATTATATTTCCTTTGTGTAAGCCTCTTAAATCTATCCAAAGACATATATTCTTGAGCAATAATAACTACTCTGTTTTCGGTGCTACAAGCTACATAATAACTACCGCCTATGATCATACTCAAGCGTTCCATTGCTCCATTGTAGAATAAACAGATTGCTCCATTCGGGAATTTCGTCATCACAGTCCACCAATTTGGATTTATATCTATAGGTTCCGTTGTGTAAAAACCTTCATCTTCATAATCCAAATCGGTAGTCTTAACTACCATACATTGTGCTAAACTGCATAAAATTCCTGGATATTGTTTCTCTAACTTATCAAGATAGATTGATTTTCTATCCTCTGGTGTTTCAAAACTGTCGTTTCCTGACAGCTCTTTATATAATACTTCTAATCTCATGCTGGCGCTACTTCCTTTCCAAATAATATGTTTCGCTTGCGTAGTGGACAAGTGCTCCCTCTGAGCCAACTTCTATTTCCGCAGGTAAACAGTCAACTTCGCTGACAACTGCTGATTTAATATAATCATCAGCTGCCTTGGATGTTCCGTTGTTAGACACAACGCAAGATACTGTATCTCCGACAGAAAAGCCTTTTCCTTTGTAGCTCCACGTTTGTTTATCAGGAGACACAATAGATACAGAGCGTCCAGAAATAAAATAGACAGTGCCCGTCATTGGACGAGTGCTGTCTTCACTTGCTCCTGTAGGCTTTACTACAGCCAATAAAAAAAGGAGTGCTATTAACACTCCTATCAATGAAGGGATTACTACTTCCTTGATTAATTTTTGCTTTACTTTGTCTGCCTTGTTCATAATGATTTCCTCCTAGCTGCAATTTCAGCAGAACGTTTTTCATACATTTCTTTGCTGATTGTCTTTTTAGTCCAGTACGCGTTGCGAACTTCTTCCCAGATACAGGAAAGTTCGAAACTTGATTTCGCTTGTGCGATTCTGGTTTTATAATTTTTCATTATCGTTTCCTCTAATTAAAAAATTACAACCGGTATTAAACCAAACCGATTGCCTTGTTAAAATTTTTCAAAGAATGTCCTCAACAGTATCTATATCTGCATAGCCTACTACTTTACCTGTAAACAAATTGATAGTGTATGTACAATCTGTTTCCATTACTGGGATCAGCAGATTTGCTTTGTGTTTCTGTTTCTTAATAGAGTCTTTCCAGAGAAGTGACAGTTCGCTTGTTGTCGGACACATTAAATCCATGTCGAGAATTTCACTGTACCTAAGAATACAGAGAACGGCTTCTTTCTGCCTTGCGGAAAGAGTAGAATATAATGACCTAAACTTTTCGAGTTCATTATACTCTAACCACTCTTTCAGCAGCTCTTTAGCTGCGTTGATGGATGACCTAAACTCTGCTTTACCTTCCAGAATTTCTACATAGACATTGTTGAGTTCCGCCCATGCTTCATAGTCGGCAATATACTGGCAGAACTGTTCTGAGGAATAAGTGAAACCAAACTCATCGAGTACGTCTGTCCAACAATTCCCATTGCAGATGTAGAGTTCTTTGCCTAAAACAGATTTCAACTCTACTGATGTAATTTCCTTTGTCATAATTTTTTCACAAATAGTCTTTACCATGGTATTTTCCTCCTGTTTATTGAACTTTGTAATTGTGCAAACTTGCACAGCTAATTTGCATTGTTCCATCTGAGCACTTTGCCCAAGCATAGGCATAATAGCCTATGTATTCGTTCCAGTAGAACACAATTTTCACTTCACTTGCATGAAGCTTTCTTGCATAGGTAGAAATAGATTTCTTAATTCTTCGCTGCTTCTTTGACAGCTTCCCTACACGATTTCCTGGGTACATTTCCATTGTTGTTTTCATAGTATTTTCCTCCTGCCTTTTCGGGTAGCATAACCTCTGAATTTAAAACCAGATGGAGGGCTTGCACCTCCATTGCCGCTTTTAAAACGTCTACATATGTTTTAATCTGCATAATTTTTCTTTTTAATCCACAACATAGACTTTCCCTGGTCTGCATTTAATTTGTTTAACTTTCATACCGTCACGCCGTTTCGCTTCTGGAGTGTCTGTGTACCCTTCAAAAGCATTGAAACCTGCTGGTGGCATTCTATGACCAGTTTCGTATTTAACAGGCAATCCATGCCCAAAGACAGGTTTAGAATCTTCTTCCCATGAAATATCATAACCCTGTCCATCTACACGCGCCTGACTATAGCATCCACTACGTGAGCCATACATAGGCTGCGGATGTTTTTTAACCTGTGGAACTATAGAAGCTATAGCTCTAGTATCTCTACGACACGGTATAGATTTTTCGTGAATATAATCTTTAGTCCGCATGAAAGCTACAATATACCGCTTGATAGATGGGTAATCTTCGGTCGTGCCGACTGTCCATCTATAGCCATTCCAAATTTTCAGTGGAAAGTCTTTAGTCTTAGTGGCCTTAGACTTTTTATCTAAAATAGTATGTATGTAACCAAAGCTAGTACATACATAGAGTACGCCATTGACATTCCCAAAGAGGGAATATTTAGGTAAAACATACCCGTGAAAGTTAGTGCCGAAGCCTTTAACCTGTGAACATGGTTTCATAGTTTTTTCCTCCCATCATGTTGATATTCCTACCTATGACCGGTAGTCATAGGCAGAGTATATCTGCACGATTATGCCATGCGTGTCTCCATAGATTCTTCTGCTGAAACTTTAACAGAGTCCTCTACTGGAATACCTAAGTATTCAAGGCAAGAAAGAATCAGCTGTCTCTGTGCTTCTACTTCTTTGCCGTAGGAACGTTTTAAGCCCTTAGAACTTGCTGAAAGTGAACCCCAGATAAAAGAGCACACATTGTTAGCTACCCATGCAGGTGTAGCGCCTAAAGTGAAGTTCTTGTATGTAGAATCTTCACCGTCAGATGTAGTGTTGAATACAGGTGCAATGACCTG
>OGMJ01001184.1_pt1 | contig 12019 bp, 7 predicted proteins | sample 1573181 | NCBI WGS metagenome assembly OGMJ01 (sample SAMEA2582004, study PRJEB24529) | metagenome | biome: Human gut stool | place: China | collected 2011
ACTGAATGTTCCCGGTACAGCGATCTCCACAGCAAAATCCATGACTCCTGCCACATGATATGCCACACCGAGATATCCCGGTCTGGACACCAGATTTACATCTTCAGCCCGCAGATCCGCCTCTTTGCAGAAACCAAATGTCTCCACTTTACATGTAGCATTTTTAAATACATCCTTAAAATACCTGTCATCTGCATTGGCAATTCCAACCCTGCACTGCTGGAACAGTAAGCCTTTGCATCTTTTATAATCTTCAAAATCCTTGTGTTCATTCGGTCCGATATGATCTTTTCCAAGATTTGTGAAAATCCCGATTTCAAACGGAATCCCTGCTGTCCGGTGCAGCATCAGTCCCTGGGATGACACCTCCATGACCACGCTGTCACAGCCGGCTTCCACCATTTTGGCAAAATACTGATGAATGGTATAAGATTCCGGTGTCGTATTCGCTGCCGGAATCACTTCCTCTCCGATAATGGCCTCAATGGTTCCGATCAGTCCTACTTTATGTCCGACTCCCTCCAGAATGGATTTGATCATATAGGTCGTGGTCGTCTTTCCTTTTGTCCCTGTAATTCCAATAATGTGCAGCTTCTCTGCCGGATAGCCGAAATAAGCGGCAGAAGCAAGTGCGAGTGCGTACCTTGTGTCTTCCACACGGATCACAGTCATTCCCGCCGGTGCCTCTACATCCTGCTGCACGATCACGGCTTTTGCTCCTTTTTTTGCCACATCAGCTACATACTGATGTCCGTCTGAGACAGCGCCGCTGATGCATACAAACACAGATCCTTCTTCTACTTTACGGGAGTCATTGATCAATGTTGTAATTTCAATCTTGTCACTCCCCTGTACTACTTCATATTCCAAACGTTCCAATAACTGTTTTAAAATCATAACTGTTCCTCCTGATCAAAGAGATTTTCATCCCTGCATACATTCTATAGGATACCATAAAACAATCTCAGTTGCAAAAGCTGATAGAAAAAAGAGCCCGGATGAATCGGAAATCTTTTCCTTTTCATCCGGGTTTGTTATCTTCTGCAAAATAATACTGCAGATTTCCTATCTTGTAAGGTAGAACGTTACAGAAGTCGTATCGCCATACTGCAGCATCCGATACCCTTCTTCTCCCTCTTCCAGTTCATAGCTTGCCGGCAGATCTTCTTTTACCATAGACAGATCAAATCTAAATTCTCCCGTCTCAGTTCCTGTATGTGTCCACTGTCCGGTACGAACACGGCCGTCAATAAATACCGTATAACTTACTGTTGTCGTGCGTTCTTCTACTTCCGGCTCTAATACTTTCACATAAACATCAAAACTGCTGCTGTTTCCTGCTGCATCGTATGCATAGAAGCGTACTTTATACTCTCCCGGTGTCTTCGATGTGAATGGCTGATATCCATCCAGACCGTGTTCCAGACCCCATTTGTCTACTTTAAATGCTGCTGTGCCGGAATTATCTTTTACCCACTCCGGTTTTGTGAACATCTCGACCAACTTTTCTTCGGTATACTCTTCACCCTCATTGACCGGGATCTCTTTTCTGTATCCGTTTGCTGACTCGATAGCTGCATAATCAATAACCGGTGCTTCTTTGTCAATATTGGTGATACTGAATAGATGAGCATCTCCTGTCACTCCTGTCACACTTGTCAGCGTCACACTGTACTCTCCGTTTGCATTAAATACCTTTGTGAATGTTCTCTTATTAACCTGTTTCCATCCTTCCGGTGCCACACAATCTGTAGATGTCTTAATTGTCACTGTCACGTCTTTGTTTGTCCAGTCTGTAATATCCTGTGTCAGTTCCACAACTGTTGGTCTCGAATTATCGATCCGTTTTACTTCTACAAACTGTGGCTCTGATACATTTCCTGCAAGGTCTGTTACGGTAAAGTTTTTATCTTTCCAGTTTGCATAGAATGTCTTCACGTAAACAAATACGCCATTCTCTTCACCCTTAAGTGACCATCCTTCATCCGGCAGCTGAATTTCTTCACTTGTTTCCAGACGAACTTCTTTAGACTGTGCCTGTGTATTGTTATCTACAATCCATTTGAACGTCGGCGCTGTTTTGTCATAGCCAAAGGTAATCTTTGTTTCATTTCCCGCGTTATCTACAACAACGGCTGTATTCGTACCCTCCACTACTCCAAGAGCCTTGATATCTGTGAAATATTTGTACTTATCGTTGATCTCTGTTTTGGTCTCATTGATCATCAGATAAGAAATACCTTCTGGATCGTGTATTGCAATGGATTTGATTTCCCGATAATTTTCTCCATTTCCAGTTCCACCAATCTTGATGTTTGGAGCTTTCTTGTCAATACCGCTTACCGTGTATTCTACTTCTTTCTCCTGACCATCTGCAGATCTCACCGTTACATGATAAGTTCCGTTTTTGTCGTGTGCTTTTGTTAATACAGTCTGTGTTTCATCCAGAGTCCATCCCTCGATTGACTGCACCGGTTCGTTTGCAGTCAGTGTCACTGTCACATCCTGATTTGTCCAAGTTACTTCTCCTGCTTCATTTACATTGGAGTAAGATACTGTGACATCCAGATCCACTGCCGGATCACTCCACTGTGCATACAAAGTCATGTCTTCTGTTACAACTGTGTTGGCATCTGCTGATGTTCCTGTTCCGTCTTTTTCTGTATTCCAACCGCTTAAGATCTTATCTCCATTTTCAAACGTAGTCGGGAATCTACCTTCTGTAATCGCTGTATTATCTACAACGTAAGCGTACATTACATCCCAGCTGTTTACTCCATGGTATGTGATCAATTTCTGTGCATTATCAATCACACGAAGTCCACCCCATTTTGTATCTCCTGAATCTTTAAATGGTTTGCCCAGATCTATACTGATATAATTTCCAAGACATCCATCTGGAACTGTTACGTCTGCATCCGCATGTTTTGCAAAAGATCCATCAATTGTCGGTGGTGTTGTAGCTTCGATTGTAATATGCATTTCTCTCTTGCCATTTCGTTTACCAACAAATGCATTTTTTCCAATGCTCTTGATAGATTCCGGAAGCGTTACCACTTCTACAGATGTCTCTTCAAATGCTGAACCTCCAATTGTCACTACATTAGACATAACCACTGTTTCCAGATCATTTGATCTTGCAAACGCAGAGGCTCCAATTTCTGTGAATCCATTCAGAGAAACTTTCTCCAATGCCGAACCCTTAAACTGTCCACTCGGCAATACTGTTGTCGGATTTCCTTCTGCATCAACCATTTTCAAATCTTCATCCAGATTGAGGTCTAACTCTGTCAGATATTTCAGACTTGACAGTGTAGTCAAATCTTCTGGTGTCACTGTTCCGGAATCTACTGTCAAAGTCTCTACATCTACGCTGTCTACCCCTGCTTTTTCAATCACTTTTGCAAGGCTTTCTGCGCCGATTGCTTCTCCGCCATTGACTGTTGCAGTGATGTTGATTTCCTCAGCTTTTTCTCCGATGACCGGATAAATAATCATATCCCCATCGCCATTTTTTTTCGTATTCCAGCCTTTGAATTCTTCATTTTCTTTCAAATTCTTTTCATCATCTTTATGAAGGGCTGCCATTTTCTCTGCTGGGATTGTTTCTCCTGTAGTCACATATGCATACTGATCTGCCCATGTACCACATTTTGCCTTATACTCAATCAAAGAGGAACCTTCTTCTCTCAAATATAAATGATTCCAATTGGTGTCACTTCTTTTCAACACTTTTGTTACATCTGCATTTGGATTAACCTGCGCTACATATGCTGCCAGCGCTCCGCTTGGTACTGTTACTGTAGCAGGGTGTGTGATACTGGATACACCATCAAACGCACCACGATCCACTGTCGGAGGTGTTGTTGCTAATATCTTAATTTTAGCACCACTCTTGTTTCCATTTTTACAAATTCCAAATCGAATATCATCAATCGTTTTAATCGTTGCCGGGAGTGTCAGATTATCAAGTTCATCTGTGTATTTAAAGGAACCTTCTCCCAATGTTTCAACTGCATTCATTGTAAGATTTTCCAGATTTGTACATCCATTAAATGCATTTGATCCAATCGTCACAGCACTGGAGAGATCTAATGTCTCCAACCATTCTCCCAAACAAAATGCACGTTCTCCTACTGTAATAACATTTGGCATGCTGATTGTTTCTGCAGATGCATAACCTTTCAATCCGCCATACTCAACCTCTGTAATTCCACCCAGCGTAATTGTTGTGATTGTTGCACGGCTATGCCCTGAAGGTTTACCTGCGAATTCAAGCACTGCTGTTGCCTCACTTAAGACAGTTGTAGGCTGTCCATTTTTTCCAATCAACTGTAGGTTTTCACCTACATTCATCTCAAATGTTTCAATTTCTGGAATCGTCTTCAAATAAGCCAGATCATCCTGTGTCACTTTTCCGGAATTGATAACGAGAGACGTCACCTCATCTACAGCCACACCAGAAGCTGCAACTGCTTTTTCCAGACTGGCACCTTCCACTGCTTTGTCGTTTACAGTCACATTGACTGCAACTTCTTCCTGTGGTTCTGAAAGTTTAATTCCATACCATGTATTATTTTCTTCGTTATATCCAGGACTTGCTTTATATGCATCCAAAGCACCTTCCGGGATCACAAGTTTCAGATTGTCTACAACACCTGACGCAAATTCCAAATCTCTTCCGGAAATCTGTACAGTCGGAGGCGTTGCACCAAGTTCTAATGTTGTTAATTTTGTCAATTCTGAGAACGCATCATTAGCAAACTCTGTCACTGCCGGCAGTTTTACAGTGTTTGATTTTCTGTTACTCATTGTACCAAATAACGGACTTTCTACCACTTTCAAAGACGGTAAGCTAAATTCTGTCAATCCATTTACACGATCCAATGCACTGCCATCCATCCATTCCAAGCCAGGTGCTTCAAAACTGGAGATATCGGTACACATTCCAAATGCGTTCATCTTCAGACCCTTTACATTTTTTCCAAGATATACTTTTTCTAAACTGTATCCCGGATAAGATGCATAAAAAGCCTTCAATGGAATTGCATTTCCATCAAGCCCTCTTAAAACAACTTCATCGCCAATACTAAATTCTTTCAAAGTATATTGAATACGTTTCACTTTTTTCAAATAATCAAAATCTTCTTTTCTGATAACACCGCTTTCAAACTTCACACTAGTCAACTCGGTCTGTCCAGACTGCTTCACCGCTTCTTCCAGACTATTAGCAGTATACTGTGTTCCATTCAGATTGATCACACAGTCTGCCTCTATCTTCTCTACAGTAATCTCTACATAAGCATTATAAGATGTATTGCCCAACCTATAGTCAGCCGACACATTCGCTTTTCCTTCTCCTACTGCTGTTACAACACCGTTTTCATCTACATTCAGAACACTGCCTTCCTGAACTCTCCATTTTACAGTTCCACCTGCTTCCTGAGCTTCCTCAGTCAACTCATATCTCATCGTCTGAGTTTCGCCCTCTTTCATTGTAGTGGACTTTCCTTCCTCTGGTAATATTTTGATCGGATCTACCAGCGTCACATCTTTTGTCGCTTTATAAACATTGATTTCTCCAGCAGAAGCGTATTTATTGTTAGCTTCTTTATTATAACTATCTGTGACAGTCACTCTCAATGCTGTTGCTTCCACTGGCTCAAATGTAATCTCCGTAGTTGCCCCCATTGCTGTCTCTTGTAACTCTTTGGTACATACTTCTACCCAAGTTTCATCAGCTTTTTTAGCTTCTACTTTAATATTCTTCCAAGTTCCATTTGCACCGTCTGCTTTGCGGGTATAGTCAATCTTTCCTACGTTATATGTATCACCAAGTCCCCATTCAATTGTGTAAGGTCCTTGATGTGTTCCATAAGCGGTATGCCATGCCGTTGTATTGCTTCCGTCAAACGCAAGCCTTGCTGGTCCCTCATTATACTGTTCTGGCGTATTCTCCGAACTTGCCTTTACACTTTCTTTCATCGGTGCCTGATCCAGCTTCTCATACTTCCAGACAGTCTCTTTTGCCTTTTCCTCATTTGGTCTTTCCGGCAATGTCATAAGCTGACTTTCTTCATCTGTTGCGAAAACTGTTGGCACGGAAGTCATGGTGACTGCCAGCGTCATTGCCACTGCAAGACCTTTTTTCCCTTTCTTCTTCATAGTGTTCCTCCTTGTTTTGCCCCAAATTTACACTGTGAAAAGAATATTTTTTCCACAGTATACCTATCATTTTTATTATATTTTACCCCCCTATTTTCTAGCGTTTTCTTGTCATTTTGATATAATATATTGCTTTTTAATGTTCATTTTTAATAATTTTGTACAAATCTATTTTTTTACCATTCAACAGCTCTTTAAATTTTTGATTATTCTCACATGATTTTTGATAAAAAGTGTTAAAATAATCGACAAAGTGATTGTTTTTTCAGCCAAAAGGTGTATGATAGTGTATTATATATTCTGACTAAAAAGGGGGCTTTTTATGGAGTCTATTATTAACAAATTGACGGAGATCGAATCTGCCGCATCTGCGATCGCAGAACATGCGGAACTTCAAAAATCCGTCCTGGATAAAGAATATGAAGAAAAGCGAAAGCAGTTTGATCTGGATTTGGAACAAGAGACACAGACACATCTGCAGAAAATCCGGGAAGCTCTGGAAGCAGATACGCAGACTCTCTTAGATCAGCAGGCAGAATCAAACGACAGTTGTGTACTTGCACTCAAGAAAGAATACGAAAGCAGGCACACACTTTATGCACAGGAAATTTTAAAACGAATCACAGAGGTGTAACATATGGGAAACTTACTCGAATACAGTGGGATCATCACCAAGCTGCGTGCCATGGAAGCCAGACTGCTCACAGATGAACAGTTTGAGGAAATATCAGCTCTTACAAGTATCACCGAACTGGTTTCCTATTTAAATGCAAATTCTTCCTATCAGGATGTACTTCAGGATATGGATGAGACCATGCTGCACAGAGGCAACATCGAAAAAGTGCTGATTCTCTCGCTGTACCACGATTACACAAAGATTTACCGTTTCTGCGGACCGAATCAGAGAAAGTTTTTAAAACTTTACTTAAAGCGGTATGAGGTGGATCTGATCAATTACTGCCTGCGCATTGTCATCAATCATTATCAGGAACCATTTGATCTGAACCACAAGAAACCGTTTTTTGACAAATACTCGCAGATTTCCATTGAAAAGCTGATCACCTCCAGAACAACGGACCAGCTCGTAGAAAATCTGAAAGGCACAGAGTATTACGAACCGCTGAAAAAACTAAAAGACAGTCAGTCTGTCACCCTGTTTGATTACGATCTTGCGTTGAACCTTTATTATTTTACCGCCATGTGGAAAGAGCGCAAAAAGTTTCTGAAGAAAAAAGAACTGGAGCTTTTCACCAGAGACTGTGGCTCCAAGATTGATCTGCTGAATATGCAGTGGATCTACCGGGCCAAAAAGCATTTTAATTTGAAGGAAGCCGATATTTACTCCCTTTTGATCCCGATTCATTACCGGATTTCTGTGGAGCAGATAAAAGCCATGGCAGAAGCATCTAATATGGATGAATTTTTTGCTGTCCTTCAAAAGACGCCATACGCAAGACATTATAATTTTGAACAGGACTTAACGATCGAGCAGATGTATGAGGACTGCCTGTACCATCTATATACAGCTGACCGGAGACAGAATCCCTATTCGATTGCTTCGATCAACATGTATCTCTTTTTAAAAGAAGAAGAACTTCGAAAACTGACCACCGCCATGGAATGTATCCGTTACGGATTAAATTCTGGCGAGACTTTAGGATATGTTGGAGGAAAGATTTAATGATTGTAAAAATGAAATTCATCAATATATCCGGCCCAAGAAATGATATCGACCGGGTGACAGATCTCTATCTGTCCAGATATGAGATCCAGCTCGAATCTGCTTTGTCGGAATTAAAAACTGTGGATAATCTCCGGCCGTTCGTGGAGATCAATCCTTACAAGGATGCACTTGGCAAAGCCGAAGAATTCGCCGGATATCTGGAGAATGCCGATGAAATTTCCCCGGATACCTCTCTTGGTCTGGATGATATTTTCGAACTGATCCGCACTACAAATGAGGCGTATCTCAAGATCCAGGCAAAGAAAGAAAAGCTCAAAAAAGAAACAGAAACACTTGCAAACAAGCAAAAGCTCATTGAGCCATTTCGTCCGCTGGACGGAGAACTGGACCGGATTCTGCGCTACAAATACATCAACTACCGGTTTGGACGGATTCCGGTAGAACAATACGGCCGCCTGGAAAAATATCTGATCGATGATCTTGGTGCAATTTTTGTCAAAGGAGAACAGGACGAAAGCTATCTCTACGGTGCATATTTTGTTTCACCCGGAGAATCTCAGAAAGTGGATGCTGTATTCCGTTCCCTGCATTTTGAAAAGATCACCATTCCGGATGAATACACCGGAACACCGGCAGATGCCTGCCAGAAACTAAACCGTCAGATTGCCGATATTTCTCGAAAAATTGAGGATCTAAATAAAGAGGCAGCCGACATGCTTGTCAAAAAAGCCCCTCAGATCGTAGCTGCAAAGCAGCGTCTGGAAGAGCTTGCCCACAATTTCGATGTCCGGAAAATGGCAGCCCGGATGGAAGATCAGAAAGAAGACTACTACATTTTATGCGGCTGGATGTCAGAAGACGACGTTGCCCGCTTTATGGAAGAAGTCAAGGATGATGACAAGGTATTTGTTGTCGTGGAAGAAGACCGGAACACTTATTTTGGAGATCCTCCGGTCAAGCTGCAGAACCCGAAGCTGTTCAAACCATTTGAAATGTTCATCGGCATGTACGGACTTCCTGCTCACAACGAGATCGATCCGACTATTTTTGTTGCTGTCACCTACTCCTTTATTTTCGGAGTTATGTTCGGTGATGTGGGGCAGGGACTGCTGCTGTTGATTGGTGGTTTTCTGATCTATCATTTTAAGAAAAAACCGCTTGCCGGAATTATTGCATGTGCAGGTGTATTTTCTACAATCTTCGGATTTATGTTCGGAAGTATTTTCGGGTTTGAAGATATCATAGAACCAATCTGGCTAAGGCCGATCGATCACATGACCACACTGCCGTTCATCGGTAAGCTGAACACTGTATTTATCGTGTCCGTAGCGTTTGGTATGGGGCTGATCATCCTCGCCATGATCCTGCACATCGTCAATGCGCTCCGGTCTCACGATGTAGAAAATGCATGGTTTGACGCAAATGGAATGGCAGGCCTTGTATTTTACGCTTCCGCAGTGGCAACGATCGTACTTTTTATGACAGGACACAAGACACCGGCAGGAATCGTCCTTGCAGTGATGTTCGGCATTCCGCTGCTTCTCATTCTGTTCAAGGAACCTTTGACGCGGAAGATCCAGAAACGCGCAGACAAGATGGAAGAAGGAAAGGCAATGTTCTTTGTACAGGGATTTTTCGAGATTTTCGAAACCTTGCTGAGTTACTTTTCCAACACCCTTTCTTTCGTTCGTATCGGTGCATTTGCCGTCAGCCACGCTGCCATGATGGAAGTCGTGCTGATGCTCGCCGGCGCAGAATCCGGCTCCCCGAACTGGATCGTTGTCGTATTAGGCAACCTGTTCGTATGCGGTATGGAAGGCCTGATTGTAGGAATTCAGGTACTCCGTCTGGAATATTATGAGATGTTCAGCCGTTTCTATAAAGGAAGCGGAAGAGCTTTTGACCCATATACCAAAACTCAAACTACAAAAAAGAAACGTTCTTAAAGGAGGATTCCAATTATGACACTTACAACAAAACTTATTCTCATCGCAGCACTGATCTTAAGCATTATCATCCCATTCGGATACTATCTGATCGGGGAAAGGAACCGAAAAAAATACAAACGTGCCATCGGAACGAATGTCTTTTTCTTCTTTGGCGCATTCGTGATTACTTCCATCATGATGTTTGCAGGCCCACAGGTACAGGCCGCTGATGCCGCAGCCGCTTCCTCTTCTTTGTCCACCGGACTCGGCTATCTCGCAGCTGCTTTGGTTACCGGACTTTCCTGTATCGGTGGTGGTATTGCCGTTGCAAGTGCAGCCTCCGCTGCTTTAGGCGCAATCAGCGAAGACTCCAGTGTACTCGGTAAATCTCTGATTTTCGTAGGTCTTGCGGAAGGTGTTTGTCTGTACGGACTGATCATCTCCTTCATGATCCTTGGTAAACTTTGATATGAAAATGTATCTGATCAGTGACAATATTGATACTCTGACAGGAATGAGACTGGCTGGTGTAGAGGGTGTGATCGTTCATGAGCACGACGAACTGAAGGAAAGATGCTTTGCAGAAAGCTATCTCCAATAAAGAAATCGGAATCATACTCCTGACCGAAAAATTCGGCCGGGAGTTTCCTGAGATCATTGATGATGTCAAGCTTCATCACAAAACACCTCTCATCATTGAAATTCCTGACAGACATGGTACCGGCCGCAGGCCTGATTTCATTACATCTTATGTAAACGAGGCTATCGGATTAAAATTATAGGCAGGTGATATTATGACAATTGAAGAGAAGCTTAAACACTTCTATGACACCTCCGTGGACGAAGCACGCCGTCAGGCGGAAAAAGATGTCCGGGAACACAAGGAAGCCCTGGATGCCGCACTGGAGGAACATAAAAAAATGTCTCTGGGAAATGCTGCCAGTTCCCGCAAAGCCGAGATTGCAAACGCAAAGCGCGAGATCAACAAGGCACTTTCCGCAGAGCAGCTTCACATCCGGCGAAACTGGACTGCCAGGCAGAGCCGCTTAAAAGAAAAACTTTTTGCAGATGTTCGGGTACAGATCCTAAAATTCATGGAATCTCCCCGCTATGAAGAATATCTTTGTACAAAGATCGAGGAAGCTGTCTGCTTCGCGGAACACGATGAGATCCAGATCTATCTTTCAAAAGAAGATGAACCCCGTCTGAAGTCTCTCACTGTAAAGACCGGTTTCCCGCTGAAGCTTTCCGATGAATCCTTTATCGGCGGAATCAAGGCGATAATCCCTGAAAAAAATATCCTCATCGACAATTCCTTTGAGGAAGGCTATCAGGCAGCTTACAGAGAATTCAAATTTGACGGAGGTCCAGCACATGAGTAAAACAGGTATTATCTACGGTGTTAACGGTCCTGTTATCTACCTCAAGGGCGACACCGGCTTCAAGATCTCCGAGATGGTCTATGTCGGCAAAGACAACCTGGTAGGCGAAGGCATCGGACTCAAAAAGGGCATGACCACCGTTCAGGTTTTTGAGGAAACTACAGGACTGAAACCCGGAGAAACTGTTATCGGAACAGGAGACGCCATTTCCGTTCTCCTTGGTCCGGGAATCATCCACAATATTTTTGATGGTATCCAGAGACCTCTGGCAGAGATTGCCCAGGCCTCTGGAAAATATATTTCCCGTGGTGTCAGCGTTGACTCTCTTGACACAGAAAAAAAATGGGAAACCCACATTACCGTAAAGGAAGGTGACGTCATCGGTGCAGGCACGGTTATCGCTGAAACACAGGAAACCGCCTCCATCCTTCACAAATCCATGGTTCCGCCCACGATCACACACGGAACCGTTATCCATGCGGTTCCTGACGGTGCTTATAACGTTCTGGAGCCCATCGTTACCGTCCGTCTTGATGACGGAACCGAAAAAGAACTGGCACTTGCCCAGAAATGGCCGATCCGTGTTCCACGTCCGACCTACAAGCGTTTCCCGGCCAGCGTTCCGCTCCTTACTGGACATCGAATCCTGGATGCTCTTTTCCCTATTGCCAAGGGAGGCACTGCTGCAGTTCCAGGCGGATTCGGAACAGGAAAAACCATGACACAGCACCAGATCGCCAAGTGGTCTGACGCAGATATCATCATCTACATCGGCTGTGGCGAGCGCGGAAACGAAATGACACAGGTTCTTGAGGACTTCAGCAAGCTGAGATACGCGGAAACCAAAAATCGGATGATGG
>OGMJ01001186.1_pt1 | contig 12008 bp, 9 predicted proteins | sample 1573181 | NCBI WGS metagenome assembly OGMJ01 (sample SAMEA2582004, study PRJEB24529) | metagenome | biome: Human gut stool | place: China | collected 2011
ACTGATCACCCGCGGATCGGCAGTCATAAAGCCATCCACATCTGTCCATATCTCCAGGCTATCGGCACCGAGGGCTGCGGCAATAACAGCGGCAGTATAGTCGGAGCCACCGCGTCCCAGATTGGTCACGTCTCCCGAAACCTTATCAGAAGAAATAAATCCCGGTACGAGTGATACCTGTGGAATCTCTTTGAAAGCCTCCCGCACCAACCGATTGGTCAGTTCCGTATCCAGTGTATGCTTATTGTGTTTCTTTTCTGTCTTGATAAAAGTGCGTGAATCGAACCACACAGCCCCCTGAATCAGCCGTGACGCAATCAGTGAAGACAGGCGTTCACCATAGCTGACAATGGTATCCGATGTTTTCGGGGAAAGGTCTTTAATCAGATAAATGCCCTGAAAAATATCTTTCAGTTCATCAAGCAATTCATTCACCTGATAGTGCAACAAAGTTTGAGTTTCTCCGGCAGGAATCACTCCCTTTACCATTTCTTCGTGACGGCGTACTATTTCCCGATATGCCCCTTCGTAAGCTGCATCGCCGGTGGCGGCCATTCGGGAAGTACTAATCAACTGGTCAGTGATCCCGCCCAATGCGGACACTACAACGATTACCGGCTCACCGGCAGACTCTACGATTTTCTTTACGCTTAAAATGCTGTTCACGGAACCTACGGACGTTCCGCCGAATTTCATTACTTTCATGCAGATACTTATTTAATGGAATGCTTTGTACGCTCCTTAAGGCATACAAAACCACTTTTGTTGATACAAATAATAAAATATAAAATTGAGTTTTGCTTACTTCCTGTAAGCGTGAATCACGTAGATACACATCATACTATATATTAACCCCTAAGGGTCATCCCCATTGTCCCCTGTGTCCCGATCATCAGGATACACATCGATGTGACTGTATGTGGATAGTAATGCATCATTGTCTCTGTTTCTACTTTTGATTTTGATAAGATGTTGCAAAAATAAGAATAATTTCATTCAATCTATCACTTTTTGCGATTATTTTGCGATAAAAATACAGATAAGCTCCGAAAGAGGATAAAAAATGTAGAATAGCAAGCTCCATGCCGTCCTCTTTCCATCCTACCGGGAACCGCTTCCTTCTTTCTATCGCCTCCTGTTTATGGCAAATTCCATAAAAGAAAAAAGTTAAACCGGACTTATGATGAAATAAAGAATCAATATTATTGCCTTTTATAAATTATTGATTATTTTTGCACTCAGTTTAGAGAGCGTTGATGTATCTTTTAAACTAAACATATTTAAGTAGTTAGAAGCGTTTACCATATTATTCTTGTCAAAGGAAATCGCCAATTTCAGAGGAGTATAAGAATAATAGGCAACAAAACGCTCATGCTCAATGTATATCCTTCAATAGTATATAATTGGGCGTGGGCTGTTGTCTTTATTATCTATACTCAGGCGTTTGGCGATGCCTCTTTGACAGATAACAGCAACAGTTCCCACGCTTTTTTTATTTACTCAAACGCCGGTTCGGGGAATGACGGGCAGCGATATACAATGATGAAAGAAACCGTATGGACAGCGTTATTTTGGTGCATTCTCTGCACATCATGTTCCTCAAGCAAACGAGTAGCTTATTTACAGCAGTTAGGTACGGAGCAGAACAATGCTCTTGTAGAGTTCAATGCCCGTATCATGCCGAAAGATTTGCTTACGATTTCCATTAGCTGCTCCGAACCGGAAGCGGCCCTCCCTTTCAATTTAATAGTACCCACATCACAAAACGAGCTTAATACCACCAACTCGACGAGCCAACCGATCCTGCAAAACTATCTGGTGAACAGTGAGGGAAGGATTACCTTACCCGTACTTGGAGAGTTAAAGGTAGAGAGAATGACAACCCAGGAGATTTCGGATATGATCGCCGAGAAGCTGAAACGCTATCTGAAAGAACAGCCCATTGTTACGGTGCGCCTGGTGAATTATAAAATCTCCGTAATCGGAGAAGTAAACCATCCCGGCATATATACGGTAAACAATGAACAGGTGAATCTTCTTGAAGCAATAGCAATGGCAGGTGACCTTACCATCTATGGCAAACGAAACAACGTACGCATCATCCGCAAAGAAAACAACCGGCAACGATTAATCACCGTCAACCTCAATGATGTAAACGTCATCCACTCTTCCGATTTTTATCTGCACCAGAACGACATTGTATATGTGGAACCCAATAAAGCCAAAACACAGGGAGCCAATATCGGTTCTTCCACCAATCTGCTGATTTCTATTACATCTATATTAATATCAATGGCCGGACTGATTGTGACCATATTAAGATAACAAAACAAATTACGCCCCATGGAAAACGAACAGAAACAACAAGAACAGGAAATAGACTTAATCGAACTATTCTATAAAGTCATAGTACACTGGAGGTGGTTCCTGATAGCAATCGCTGTCGCACTGACAGGCGCATATATCTATGTACACATCACCACACCGGTATACCAGGCTTCAGCCTCGGTAGTGATCAAAGATTCTGAAGGAAGCGACAAAGCAATCAACGATCTGTTTAATCAAGTATCTCCGTCCAATATGGCGGCAACAAATACTCAGATAGAAGACGAACTGGAAATATTGCGTTCAAGATCCATATTATTGCAAGTCATCAACGAACTGAATATGCACACGAGCTATAGAATAAAGGAAGGACTCGGATATACGGAGACCACCACCCCTCCCATCAGCGTGACGTTGGAGAAAGCCGCAATGGATACTTTACAGGAGGCACTGCTGATACAAATAGAGAAAATGGGCGATCATTATGAAGCGCGGAGTGCCCTGCATGACATTTGCCTGACAGAATCTTTCACCACCTTTCCCGCAACCATAAAGACTCTGGCAGGATTATGTACCTTGGAGTTACTTTCCAATAGAACTTTCGACCGGACCGTCAAGGTAAATATCTGCCGGCCGACAGACGCAGTAAACCATTACTTGCAAAAACTGACCGTTGCCACAACTTCGAAAAAGACATCCATCATCAGCCTCACTTTCAAAGATACAGATAAGAAGCGGGCAGAAGCATTTCTTATCAAACTAATAGAAGTCTACAACCGCGATGCCATGAACGACAAGAATAAGGTAACAGGAAATACATTGATCTTTCTGGAGGAAAGGCTGGACAGCATCAGCCGTGAATTGGGATTTGTAGAAAAACATCTGGAACAGTATAAAGAAAAGGAAAGACTGATCGATCTTAAAACGAACATGGATCTCGACTTGAACACCAACAACGAATACGAAAAGAAACTGCTGGAAGTGGAAACCCAATTGAACATGACCACCTACATCTACGATTATCTGAAAGATGAACAGTATCACTTCTCCCTATTGCCGGTAAATACCGGGATTTCGGACATGGAATTGATGCGTCTGATTAACGAATACAATAAGGAACTACTGGAACGTGAACGCCTGTTGAATACCATGAAGCCGGACAATCCTACCATCGTAAACCAAAATATAAACATCACGGCTTTGCGAAAAAACATCTTGTCATCTGTCACAGGAGTCAAAGAGGGACTCGAGATTGCCCGCAAGGATATCATACGCAAGACGAACTATTTCAATTCACGTATTGGCAACATGCCCAAACAGGAGAGAGAGTTCAATAACATAGACCGCCAACAGCAGATCAAGGCTAACCTGTATCTGATGCTATTGGAACGGCGCGAACAGGCCACCATCTCTTTGGCGGCAACCATAAATAAAGCAAGGGTGATCGACGCACCGTTAACCGCCGATGCTCCCATTGCGCCCAAGAGTCCGATGATTTATGCAGGAAGTTTGTTTATGGCTTGCATCATGACCATAGCACTGATTCTATTCAAAGACATGTTCCGTACCAAGATTTCATCAATATCCGAGGTAGAAGCCATACAACTTCCCATAGTAGGGACGATTCCCCTCGATAAAGAACAAATCGGTGTGACCGAAGGCAAGAACGGGCTTATGGAAGAGTCTTTCCGCCGACTGCGAAGCAACCTGCGTTTCTTGACGGAAAAAGGAGACGAGAAGTGCATACTCATTACCTCGTCCACCAGCGGAGAGGGCAAGAGCTTCATCAGTATCAACTTAGCCCTTTCCTTTGCTTTTCTCGGATGCCGGGTACTCATTGTCGGTTTAGACATCAGACGCCCCCGGTTAGCAGAGCATTTTCATATTCAGAACCGGCAAGGAATAACGAATTTCCTTGCCGGAAACGAGGTAAAACCGGAAAGTATCATTTATCCATCGGGAGTGCACGAACTGTTATCCGTGGTTCCATCGGGTCCTGTCCCTCCCAATCCGGCAGAACTCTTGGAAAGGGAAAGGCTGAAGGATGCCTTTACTTACTTCCGGAAGCACTTCGACTATATCATTGTAGACTCAGCACCTACCGGCTTAGCCAGTGATACGCTGAGCTTAAGCAAAGTGACGGATTTCACACTATACGTTTGTCGCATAAATTATACCTACAAGAATGTATTGCCTGAGATTGTGAATACGGAACGTACAGGACGGTTAAACCACATTTCACTGATTGTAAACGGTGGTAATCTGTCAGAGAAGAAATACGGATACGGTTACGGATATGGACATACCCATTAAACGTATCATCCATAATACCCACTTTTCATTTCATCTTTTCAAAAGAGAATGCTGTTACGACGGCAGACGTAAACTCTGCACAAACGGCATTCTCTTAAAACCACCCTCTCTTTTTCTTTTTCAGGACATCATCTCCTGAAGCATAAATGTCCCGGTACGTTTTGTGTTCTTTTATCATCCGGTATACAATACCCCAATCGAGCAGTCCTCCCACATTACGGTCGTCAATAAAGAGATCGGCTTTCAGTTTCCTGGAGAATCCGTCATCCTGAAGTTTTTGTTCGGGGTATTCCTTGTTAACGGCATAAAACTCCACCCCTCTTTCTTTGCACCATGCCACGGCCTCGTCCAGTAGTTTGCCTTCGCGCACACTCCATAAAATAAGTCTGTGGTGCTCTTGTTGCAACAGCTTCAAGGTTTCCACCGCAAAAGGAATTTCATTACCAATGCCGGGATAGCGGTCCGTCACTATCGTTCCGTCAAAATCAACTGCAATCGTCATAGTGTCATGCTTTTATAATTATCCAAACAAAGATAATATTTACCAATCGAATTTACTCAAAACCTACAGAATAAAATAACAGCACACAGTATCCAAACAGATCCGCCGGCAATAAAAGAAGCAATTATCTTTTTGTCAAAACGATATTCCTAAGAGCTCAGAATCCATTATTCCGGGCACAGGATAAAGAATGGTTCAAAAAACGCCGTCATTTCGTTTAAGACACAATCAGATTGATACTGAAACACGTTTTTCTCAAACAAGAAGAAAGTAAAGAAACCTTTTCTGCCCGATTCAGACGGATATAGTTACCAAATACCATCTTTTCAACAGCTTCAGCCCGATCAAGATCCATAACCAACCAGCGCTACAAGAAGTACAATCTCTCCCCGGCAGAGGCTCTCTTTTCAGGAAACGAAGCCTCTGCCGGCAGGAAGTTGACACTCTACTTGCACGAAGTTAACATTGTGCCGTCACGAAGTTAACATCCTGCCGCTATGAAATTAGCATCTTACCGCAACGAAGTTAATAACCTGAAGCCCTAAAACCGAATAAACTAACGACGGAAATGCGGAATATGCAGTTATTTGGGAATATTTATTCAAGTTCCATTTCCGGAATGCAATCTTATCGCACAAAGCTTGTCAGCGAAGCCGGCCAATAGGCGACATTGAGTCAGCAATCCGTTCATTTCGCTGACAATCGGCCAGATGCTGTATCCAAAAGAATAACGGCTTCCCGGCATTCAAAAGTCAAAAGCTATATTCTGTTTGGCAGAAAAAGACGAAATGCGTAACTTTGAGACCTATTTATCAAGAGATCAATGGCAAAAGAGAAAACCGTTTATGTATGCAGTAACTGCGGACAGGAATCACCCAAATGGGTGGGCAAGTGTCCTTCGTGTGGCGAGTGGAATACTTATGTAGAAGAAATCGTACGCAAGGAGGTTCCGAATAAACGTCCGGTATCGGGCATCGAATCGCCTAAAGCCAAACCTGTCACCCTGAACGAGATCGAAGCGGACGAGGAACCCCGCATCGACATGCACGACGAGGAGTTGAACCGGGTACTGGGCGGCGGACTGGTGCCGGGATCACTGGTGCTGATCGGTGGCGAACCGGGTATCGGAAAATCGACTCTGGTACTTCAAACCGTGCTCCACATGCCCGAACGCAGGATACTCTACATCTCCGGAGAAGAGAGTGCAAGGCAACTGAAGCTCCGCGCGGACCGACTGACACAAACGTCGAGCGACTGCCTGATTGTGTGCGAAACGTCGTTGGAGCAGATCTATGTGCACATTAAGAATACACGTCCGGATCTGGTAATCATCGACTCCATACAGACCATATCCACCGAAAGCATCGAGTCTTCGCCGGGAAGTATCGCGCAAGTGCGGGAGTGCTCGGCCTCCATTCTCCGTTTTGCCAAAGAGACGCATACTCCGGTATTACTGATCGGGCATATCAACAAAGAAGGCAGCATTGCCGGTCCGAAGGTACTGGAACACATCGTAGACACCGTGCTCCAGTTTGAGGGGGACCAGCATTATATGTACCGTATCCTGCGCAGCATCAAGAACCGCTTTGGCAGTACGGCCGAACTGGGTATTTACGAGATGCGGCAAGACGGTCTTCGCCAGGTCAGCAACCCATCGGAGCTGTTGCTGTCGCAAGATCACGAAGGCATGAGCGGGATAGCCATCGCATCTGCCATCGAAGGAGTCAGGCCGTTCCTGATAGAAACACAGGCACTTGTCAGTTCTGCCGTTTACGGCAATCCGCAACGTTCGGCAACCGGATTCGATATCCGCCGCATGAACATGCTGCTGGCTGTGCTTGAGAAACGTGTCGGCTTCAAGTTAGCACAGAAAGATGTCTTTCTAAATATTGCCGGGGGGCTGAAGGTGAACGACCCTGCCATCGACCTGGCTGTTATCAGTGCCATCCTTTCATCCAATATGGATGCCGCCATCGAACCGGAAGTATGTATGGCAGGTGAAATCGGGTTGTCCGGTGAAATCCGTCCGGTGAACCGGATCGAACAACGTATCGGTGAAGCCGAGAAGCTTGGATTCAAACGGTTTATCCTGCCTAAGTATAATATGCAGGGAATCGACATGAAGAAGCTGAAGATAGAACTGGTGCCGGTGAGAAAGGTGGAAGAGGCGTTCCGGGGACTCTTCGGATGAGTTCACCACAGAGGACACAGAGGACACGGAGTTAAAAAATAGAAAGACATAGGAATGGAAGAGATTAATATACTTACCAGCAAGGTTCTGGGATTAGCTTTCGAAGTACATACGCAACTGGGAGCGGGATTATTAGAAAGTACTTATGAGACATGCTTATTCCACGAAATTATCGAAGCTGGCATAAAAGTGGAAAGACAAAAGAAATTGCCTATCATATATAAAGGTAGTAAACTGGATACCGACTATCGGCTGGACTTACTAATTGACGACCGGCTTATTATAGAGCTAAAAAGCGTGGAAGCGCTACTTCCGGTACATTCTGCCCAAATCCTGACTTATATGAAATTGAGTAATATTAAGTACGGACTATTATTAAACTTCAACGTTGCAAGCCTCAAATACGGCATCAAACGTTTCATATTATAAACTAATTAAACTCTGTGACCTCTGCGTCCTCTGTGGTGAACCTATGATACAAGAATACCAACTACGAATCCTCCCTGAAATTGCCGCCAACGAGCAGCAACTCAAGACATACCTTTCTCAGGAGAAAGGGCTGAACCTGCGTGATGTAACCTCTCTCCGCATACTGAAACGGAGCATAGACGCCCGGCAACGCACCATCTTCGTCAACCTGAAAGTGCGGGTATACCTCAATGAAATGCCGACGGATGATGAATACGAACGTACTATATATAATAAGGTGGAAGACAAGCCACAGGTAATTGTTGTGGGCGCCGGACCCGGCGGATTGTTTGCCGCACTGCGACTGATAGAACTGGGGCTGCGTCCCGTCGTCGTAGAGCGTGGCAAAGATGTACGCGAACGCAAGAAGGACCTGGCACAAATCAGCCGGGAGCACCGGGTAGACCCGGAGTCGAACTATAGTTTCGGTGAAGGGGGAGCAGGCGCTTACTCGGACGGGAAACTATATACCCGGAGCAAAAAGCGGGGAAACGTGGACAAGATACTGAACGTATTTTGCCAGCACGGGGCTTCCACCGCCATCCTGGTGGACGCCCATCCGCACATCGGTACGGATAAACTGCCACGGGTGATAGAGAACATGCGTCATACGATTATCGAATGTGGCGGTGAGGTGCATTTCGAAACCCGGATGGACGCACTGATCATCGAGAAGGGGGAGGTGAAAGGCATTGAAACCCAGACGGGCAAGACATTCCTCGGACCTGTCATTCTGGCGACAGGGCACTCGGCACGGGATGTATACCGATGGCTGGCGGCCAACAAGGTGCCCATCGAGGCGAAAGGCATTGCCGTCGGGGTACGCCTGGAACATCCGGCAGGACTGATAGACCAGATCCAATACCACAACCGGAACGGGAGAGGGAAATACCTGCCGGCAGCCGAATACAGTTTCGTCACACAGGTGGAAGGCCGGGGGGTATACAGCTTCTGCATGTGTCCGGGAGGATATGTAGTCAATGCATCCTCCGAAGAAGGACGTCTGGCTGTCAACGGAATGAGTTATCATGCAAGAGCAGGAGAAAATGCGAACAGCGCCATTATCGTGACGGTGACTCCGGAAGATTACGGAAGTGAACATCCGCTTGCAGGAATGGAATTTCAGCGAAAGCTCGAAGAACGTGCCTTTCGAGCGGGAGGCGGAAAAATCCCGGTTCAGAGACTGGAAGATTTCTGCAAAAATCAGATCAGCACTTCGTTTGGAAACGTAGAGCCTCAGATGAAAGGGGCATATGCGTTTGGAGATGTGCGTGGAATTTTCCCGCAAGTGCTGGCAGAATCCATTGAGGAGGGAATGCGGCAGTTTGAACATAAGATCACAGGATTCTCAGATGGAGATACGCTTTTGTCAGGTGTAGAAAGCCGTACGTCTTCTCCAGTGAAAATTCCAAGAGATGAGAATATGGAGAGTGAGATCAAGGGGATTTTCCCATGCGGAGAAGGCGCAGGATTTGCAGGAGGAATCACCTCGGCTGCCATGGATGGAATGAAAGTGGCAGAGGCGGTGCTGAAAAAATATAACAAGATCGGGTCATAGAATCTTCATAAAAATTTAAGAGGTCAGACCTATACATGATTTTTAAATTGTGCTAAAATAAATCACTGTATTGTGTTATCATTCATATTTTTATGAAAAAAGCAAATATGAAAGAAATGGCATGTGAAGAGCGCCCTTATGAAAGATGTGAGCGGTTCGGAGCAAGTAATTTGACGGACAGCGAATTACTTGCTGTTTTGCTACGTACAGGTACCAGAGGAGAGAATGCGCTTCAGCTGGCGGATAAGATCTTACATCCTGTATTTTCGCAGAAGGGTGTGCTGAATCTTCACCAGTGGACGTACGAACAGCTGATGCAGATCAAAGGAATCGGGAAGGTAAAGGCTATCCAGATTTTGTGTCTGGCGGAGCTTAGCAGACGTCTTGCAAAAGCAACCGCACAGGAGGGACTGAATTTTTCAAACCCGGCGTCCATTGCCAGATATTATATGGAAGATTTAAGACATGCAAATCAGGAACAGATGAAACTGCTGCTTTTGAATACAAAATCCAGACTGATCGGGGAGACGGATATCTCGAAGGGAACCGTGAATTCCGCAGTGATTTCAACGAGGGAGCTGTTTGTGGAGGCACTGCAGAAGAATGCAGTGTCCATTGTGCTTTTGCATAACCGAGGAGCATTAGTAAATTAATGGTTGGTTGTGATAATAGTGCATCGTGCCCCCTCATGGATTAAAAAAAGAATGCTTATTCATGTCCGCTATTAGACTACATTTCTAAAGCATTCTTTTTATTTAAGAGCTATGAGGGGGGATAATAATGTAGTGTACCCCCTCGTTTATTGCACTATAATTTTATGCAATCATCTTATGAGGTAGGTTTATGCTTCACCTAAGGCTTCTTTGATGGATTTGATGGTTCGTAACGGCTTTAATTCTTTCACTCCAAGTATGCGGCAAGCTCTGCCTAAGATGGGGTATTCATGCTCTATCTCAATAGCTTGCAAATCGAATGTCATTGGATTTGCTTTGATTTCACAATATCGTTTATGCAATTCTCTGAATGTTGGTTTTGCAATTAATTCCTTGACAAACTTCTCTGGAGCGATATGCCATTTACCTTTAGTTGTTACTATTCCAGATTGGGCATAGGTTTCTCTTAATGATTTGTCTGATTGGTAAACCACAGTAGCAATATAGTAGCTGTAAAGCTGCAACTTGGCTACCATATCATTAACGATAAACTTGTTCTCTTGATAGGATAGGTAAGATTCAACCCCAACTTTCTTAATCTCATTAACCTGTTGCTTGACTGCTGTTTCTGATAGTTTGGTGTTGTTAAGCATATCTGCCCTTTCCTGTGCAGCCTTTACTTCTTCATCCACTATCAGCTTCATATCTTCAAATGTTGTGTAATGGTCAGTAGCTTTAGTGTTGAAGATATGAACTATTTTATTTCTAAATGGATTGGATTTGGTTCTGATTCTTCCTACAATCTGCGGTATATCCATGTCAATGCTGACCAATGTGTGCCTGTTCTGAACATTGCTGACTACAAAACATAATCCTGTTTCAGAATGGAAGTCTACGCCCTCAAATGATTTGGAAGTGATGAAATTGAACTTCTTGGGAGCGTCAGTAGAGCTTGATATAGTATATCCTTCCAAAGTTCTTCTGTTCTTAGGATTGTCAGCACAGATAATTCTATAATCATCCTCTGTTAATTGCGTCTGTTTAAGTATGGCTTTGATTTCAGTAACACTGTTGATGAAGAAGTATGCTTCCTCGCTCTCAATGTCGTTCACATTCAAGCAACCTTTAGCTTGATAGGTCTTGATGAACTTGGCAGCTACCATATAAGGTTTGTTTGTATGGTAAGGATAAACAGTAATATCATCTATCGTGTTCCAATTAGCTATGTATTCTGGAATATTATTAAATATTGCTGGCTTCAAATTATTTGGAATAGGAGTAGCTGACAAGAAGCAATAGGATTTGAACTCTTTAAAGTGAGCTAACACTCCATTGATAGCCTTGTCTCTGAATGAGTATTGTTTAAGGAAGTTATGGTATTCGTCAATCGTCAGCTTAAAGTCTTTAGGGTTGATAAACTCCATTAGCTTGTCTATCTTGTCGTAGGTGCAGATAATCTTCTTCACTCCAACAGAAGATAAGTAGTCCTTTAACTTCTTCTTTAGCTCTAAGGTGAAATTTCCATATAAGCCAAACAGGTGGTCAACAACAGGACTTAACCCTGCTCTGCGCTCATGCTTCTTCCAGAACTTCACATTACCATTTGTGTCTTTAGCTGGATAGCATTTATTCTCTATCAGTTCTGTGGTAGGTACTGCAATGATGTAATTCTCATCATTAGTAAGTGCTATAGTTGTTGCACCACAGCCTGTTCTTACCTTGTTGAAGATGCAATTCTTTGGGAAGTCCTTCATAATGAGGAATCCATCTCTTTCTTGAATATCTAACTTTATCATATAATATTGTTGGTTTTTTGTAAACTGTTAGCTGCAACCCTAATTTTAGGACTTTAGAGATGTCTAAGGTCTAATAATTAAGGGAATTGAGGAAGTTCTATAGGGCTGAAATGCCAAACCCCAAGAATCAGGGTAGAGAAGCCCACCTGTCACATGGGCTTTCTGAGGGGTTATTCCTTTACTTGTTCTGCCAATTTAATCA
>OGMJ01001222.1_pt1 | contig 11709 bp, 8 predicted proteins | sample 1573181 | NCBI WGS metagenome assembly OGMJ01 (sample SAMEA2582004, study PRJEB24529) | metagenome | biome: Human gut stool | place: China | collected 2011
TCGAACGATCGCCCGGAAGAAATAACGATCGTTGCGTTGCCGGGAAGTGTATTCCTCTTATGCGGGCGGTAAATAGAGTGTTGAGAGGGAAAACGGAGAAATGGTTACGATAAGGGAATATCGGACGACAGACAAGGATGATGTGATGGAATTGATCCGGCGGAATACACCAGAATATTTTGCGGCGGAAGAAGAAATTGATTTGAGTGATTATCTGGATCGAGAAATAGAGTTGTATTATGTGCTGGTCACGAATGACAGGATCGTTGGTTGCGGCGGAATAAATTTTGCCGATGATAAAACCGTCGGCAAAATAAGTTGGGACATCATACATCCCGATTATCAGGGAAAATCGCTTGGGAAGCAACTGCTCGAATATAGAATCGACAAGTTGAAATCAATTGATCGTGTCCGCAAGATAACCGTCAGAACTTCGCAGTTGGTTTATAAGTTCTATCAGAAGCAAGGCTTTGTGTTGAAAGCGACGCATAAGGACTATTGGGCCAAAGGTATCGATTGGAGTATGAAGGAAATTAGAACCCCTCTGTATTTTAAAATGTAAGATATATTTTACTCCTGAATACAGCAACGACAGGGCGTCGGAAATTTTCCGTGAATGTCCGATATGGAGTTTACGGCGAATATTGAAAACACGATTTATCAATCGAAAAGCCGGAGCTTCGATAGCTCCGGCTTTTTCATTTTACCGTAGAAGAAATATCTATTTGTTGATCTTGGCCCACGAATCCTTGAGGGTCACCGTGCGGTTGAATACCGGGTGTCCGGGCTTGGAGTCCGTGTCGGCGCAGAAATACCCTACGCGCTCGAACTGGAACGGCTGCCCGATGGGAGCCTCCCCAAGCGACGGTTCCAGATAGCCTCGGGTGACGATCATCGAATCGGGGTTGAGATTGTCCTCCCAACTGCCGCCTTCGGCCACGTCGTCGGGATCTTCGGTCGTGAAAAGCGGGTTGAAGAGCCGGATTTCGGCTTCGATCGCATCGGCCGGCGATACCCAGTGGATCACGCCTTTCACGCGGCGGCCGTCGCTCGACGAACCGTTGCCCGACTCCGGGTCGTACGTGCAGCGAAGCTCCGTGATGTTGCCTTCTGCATCCTTGACGACCTCTTCGCATCGGATCAGGTAGGAGTAGCGCAGGCGCACCTCCGTACCGGGACTCAGGCGGTAGTATTTCTTGGGCGGGACCTCCATGAAGTCGTCGCGTTCGATATAGATCTCGCGCGAGAAAGGCACCTGGCGCGTGCCGGCGTTTTCGTCTTCGGGATTATTGATCGCCGTGAAAAGCTCGGTTTTGCCTTCGGGGTAGTTGGTGATGACGACTTTCAGCGGGTTGAGTACCGCCATGCGGCGTTCGGCGACCTTGTTCAGGTCTTCGCGCACGCAGAACTCCAGCTTGCCCAGGTCGATCACGTTGTCGCGCTTGGCTACGCCGACCATTTCGGCGAAGTTGCGCACCGAAGCCGGCGTATAACCCTTGCGGCGCAGGGCGCAGATGGTCGGCATGCGGGGATCGTCCCAGCCCATCACGGCGCCTTCCTGCACGAGTTTGAGCAGCTTGCGCTTCGACATCATCGTGTAGGTGAGGTTCAGCCGGGCGAATTCGTACTGGTGCGAGGGGTAGATGTCGAGCGCTTGGATGAACCAGTCGTAGAGCGGACGGTGCACGTCGAATTCGAGGGTGCAGATCGAGTGGGTGATCTGCTCGATCGAGTCGCTCTGGCCGTGGGCATAGTCGTACATCGGGTAGATGCACCACTTGTTGCCAGTCTGGTGGTGTTCAGCAAATTTAATACGGTACAGCACCGGATCGCGCATCACGATAAACGGTGAAGCCATGTCGATTTTCGCACGCAGGCAGGCTTTACCTTCTTCAAAACCACCGGCACGCATTTTTTCGAACAGCGCCAGGTTCTCTTCAACGCTGCGGTCGCGGTACGGGCTGTTTTTACCCGGTTGCGTCAGGGTGCCGCGGTATTCGCGGATCTGTTCCGGCGTCAGTTCATCAACGTACGCCAGGCCTTTATTGATCAGTTCGATCGCATAGGCGTGGAGCTGATCAAAATAATCGGAGGAGTAACGGACGTTACCAGACCAGTGAAAACCTAACCACTCTACGTCGTTTTTGATCGACTCAACATACTCGATATCTTCTTTTACCGGGTTAGTGTCGTCGAAACGCAGGTTGCACTGGCCTTTATAGTCCTGGGCGATCCCGAAGTTCAGGCAGATAGATTTCGCATGGCCAATATGCAGATAGCCATTCGGCTCCGGCGGGAAACGGGTGTGTACTGTGGTGTGCTTACCACTGGCCAGATCTTCATCGATGATCTGACGGATAAAGTTAGTCGGGCGGGCTTCTGCCTCACTCATCGTGGATTCCTCAAAGCGTAAACAACGTATAACGGCGTATGATCTTATAAGCGGGACAGGCTGACAACTGTTAGTTTTTTAAAATTGATAATCTAACAAGGATTATGGGGATGATTGATGAAAAAAAAAGCGGCAGAGAAGATCTCCACCGCTTGTCATTGTTGGATGCGACGCTCAAGCGTCGCATCAGGCATAAAGCAGATTACTTTTTGATTTCATACAGCGGTGTTTGACCCGCCACAACATGGCCCTGAGCTTTAATGATCAAGCCACTGAAATCGTCGATATTGCTGCAAACCACCGGGCTAATCATCGAGCGGGCGTTAGCGTTCAGGTAATCCAGATCCATTTCCAGAATCGGTTGCCCTGCGCTTACCTGCGCACCCTCTTCCACCAGACGTTTAAAGCCTTTACCTTCCAGCGCTACGGTGTCGATACCCATATGGACGACGATCTCCGCGCCTTTTTCGGTTTCCAGGCAGAACGCGTGGTTGGTGTTGAAGATTTTCACGATTGTCCCTGCGGCTGGTGATACGACGATTTTATCTGTCGGTTTCACCGCCACACCGTCACCCACCGCTTTGCTGGCGAATGCTTCGTCAGGAACCTGATCCAGTGCCACGACATCACCGGTAATCGGCGATACCAGCTCCGCGATAGATACCGCGTTTGGTACAGCCTGCGGTTTTGCTACAGGCGCGGCAGTTGCCGGAGTTGCTTCAGCTGACGCAGCGGCTACCGGACCACGGGCAACGACTTTCTTCATCGCATCGCCGATGGATTCTGCTTTCGCGCCAACAATCACCTGAATAGTCTGTTTGTTCAGTTTTACTACACCAGAAGCACCCAGACGTTTACACATCGTATCGTTAACGCGGGCAGAGTCAGCCACTGTAAGGCGCAGACGGGTGATACAGGCGTCAATTGCTTTCAGGTTGTCAGTGCCGCCAACCGCAGCAATATAGTTGGTCGCCAGTTGATTGAGGCCTTCTTCAGTGTTGCTGTTGGCTTCTTCAGTAACGATCTCGTCTTCTTTATCTTCACGACCCGGCGTTTTCAGGTTGAACATGCGGATAACCAAACTGAACACCACGAAGTAGATAGCGAAGAAGACAACACCCATAACCAGCAGCATCCAGACGTTCTGGCTGGCGGCCGGCAGGTTATACATCAACGCGTAGTCGATAGCCCCCGCAGAGAAAGAGAAGCCAGCATGGATACCCAGCAGTGTTGCCACAAACAGGCTGATACCGGTCAGCAGTGCGTGCAGGAGGTACAGCAGCGGTGCAAGGAACATGAACAGGAATTCCAGCGGCTCAGTCACACCGGTCAGGAACGCAGTAACAGCAACAGAAAGCAGCATCCCGCCAACCATCGGACGACGCTCTTTCGGTGCTGCGAAGTACATCGCCAGCGCCGCACCCGGCAGACCGAACATCATAATCGGGAAGAAGCCGGACATGAACATCCCCGCGGTGCCGTCACCGGCATAGAAGCGGTTGATATCACCGTGGAAAACCGTACCCGCCGCGTTGGTGAATTCACCAATCTGGAACCAGGCGATGGTGTTCAGCACCTGATGCAGACCGGTTGGGATCAGCAGACGGTTGATGAAACCAAAGATACCGGAACCCAGCGCGCCCGCAGAAACGATCCACTCGCCTCCTGCATGGATAGCGTGCTGTACCGGCGGCCAGACGTAACCAAAAATGGCCGCCAGCACCAGGCAGAAGAAGCCGGTGGCAATCGGCACAAAGCGTTTGCCGCCGAAGAAACTCAGGAAGTCCGGCAGTTTAATATCGGACCAACGGTTATAGGCTGCGCCACCAACCAGACCGGTAATGATACCCGCCAGTACACCCATGTTAATTTCTGGGTTGATGGTCACCATCGCTTTGGTTAACACAAAGTAACCTACCGCACCCGCCAGCGCCGCCGCACCTGCGCTGTCTTTCGACCAGCTGGATGCCACACCGATGGCGAAGATTAATGCGAGGTTATCAAAAATCGCACCGCCCGCCTGGGCAATAAACGCAACGTTAAGTAAATCTGGCTGACCGAATCGCAGCAACAGTGCCGCCACCGGCAGCACCGCAATAGGGAGCTGTAACGCCCTACCGAGTCGCTGGAAAAAACCTAAAATATTCATCTTATTCCCCCTACGAGAACCCTATTTGGCTCGTTTAAAGCCGTATTTTTATTTTGCTGCAAATTGTACTGCCGATGTTCTGTAATCAGATTGTTAGATCATCTGCTACAGAGTGTGTGAAAATTTAATTCGTATCGCAAATTAAACGCGTGTCTTTTGTGAGTTTTGTCACCAAATATCGTTATCATCACTCCCTTTTACTGGCTAAACCAGAAAACTTATTTTATCATTCAAAAAATCAGGTCGGATTGACGCCTGTCTGCGCAAATCCAGGTTACGCTTAAAGATGCCTAATCCGCCAACGGCTTACATTTTACTTATTGAGGTGAATAATGAGACTGATCCCCCTGACTACCGCTGAACAGGTCGGCAAATGGGCTGCTCGCCATATCGTCAATCGTATCAATGCGTTCAAACCGACTGCCGATCGTCCGTTTGTACTGGGCCTGCCGACTGGCGGCACGCCGATGACCACCTATAAAGCGTTAGCCGAAATGCATAAAGCAGGCCAGGTCAGCTTTAAGCACGTTGTCACCTTCAACATGGACGAATATGTCGGTCTGCCGAAAGAGCATCCGGAAAGCTACTACAGCTTTATGCACCGTAATTTCTTCGATCACGTTGATATTCCAGCAGAAAACATCAACCTTCTCAACGGCAACGCCCCGGATATCGACGCCGAATGCCGCCAGTATGAAGAAAAAATCCGTTCTTACGGAAAAATTCATCTGTTTATGGGCGGTGTAGGTAACGACGGTCATATTGCATTTAACGAACCGGCGTCTTCTCTGGCTTCTCGTACTCGTATCAAAACCTTGACTCATGACACTCGCGTCGCGAACTCTCGTTTCTTTGATAACGATGTCAATCAGGTGCCAAAATATGCCCTGACTGTCGGTGTTGGTACATTGCTGGATGCCGAAGAAGTGATGATTCTGGTGCTGGGTAGCCAGAAAGCACTGGCACTGCAGGCTGCAGTTGAAGGTTGCGTGAACCACATGTGGACCATCAGCTGTCTGCAACTGCATCCAAAAGCGATCATGGTGTGCGATGAACCTTCCACCATGGAGCTGAAAGTTAAGACTTTAAGATATTTCAATGAATTAGAAGCAGAAAATATCAAAGGTCTGTAATTGTTATCCCTGCCCTGGCTCCTTGCTCAGGGCAATATTTTTTAAAATCGGGGGTCAGAATGTATGCATTAACCCAGGGCCGGATCTTTACCGGCCACGAATTTCTTGATGACCACGCGGTTGTTATCGCTGATGGCCTGATTAAAAGCGTCTGTCCGGTAGCGGAACTGCCGCCAGAGATCGAACAACGTTCACTGAACGGGGCCATTCTCTCCCCCGGTTTTATCGATGTGCAGTTAAACGGCTGCGGCGGCGTACAGTTTAACGACACCGCTGAAGCGGTCAGCGTGGAAACGCTGGAAATCATGCAGAAAGCCAATGAGAAATCAGGCTGTACTAACTATCTGCCGACGCTTATCACCACCAGCGATGAGCTGATGAAACAGGGCGTGCGCGTTATGCGCGAGTACCTGGCAAGACATCCGAATCAGGCGTTAGGTCTGCATCTGGAAGGTCCGTGGCTGAATCTGGTAAAAAAAGGCACCCATAATCCGAATTTTGTGCGTAAGCCTGATGCCGCGCTGGTCGATTTCCTGTGTAAGAACGCCGACGTCATTACCAAAGTGACCCTGGCACCGGAAATGGTTCCTGCAGAAGTCATCAGCAAACTGGCAAATGCCGGGATTGTGGTTTCTGCCGGTCACTCCAACGCGACGTTGAAAGAAGCGAAAGCCGGTTTCCGCGCGGGGATTACCTTTGCCACCCATCTGTACAACGCGATGCCGTATATTACCGGTCGTGAACCGGGCCTGGCGGGCGCGATCCTCGACGAAGCTGACATTTATTGCGGTATTATCGCTGATGGCCTGCATGTTGATTACGCCAACATTCGTAACGCTAAACGCCTTAAAGGCGACAAACTGTGTCTGGTTACCGACGCCACCGCGCCAGCAGGTGCCAACATTGAACAGTTCATTTTTGCGGGTAAAACAATATACTACCGTAACGGACTTTGTGTGGATGAGAACGGTACGTTAAGCGGTTCATCCTTAACCATGATTGAAGGCGTGCGTAATCTGGTCGAACATTGCGGTATCGCACTGGATGAAGTGCTGCGTATGGCGACGCTCTATCCGGCGCGTGCGATTGGCGTTGAGAAACGTCTCGGCACACTCGCCGCAGGTAAAGTAGCCAACCTGACCGCATTCACGCCTGATTTTAAAATCACCAAGACCATCGTTAACGGTAACGAGGTCGTAACTCAATAAGAGAAAGTATGACACCAGGCGGACAAGCTCAGATAGGTAATGTTGATCTCGTAAAACAGCTTAACAGCGCGGCGGTTTATCGCCTGATTGACCAGTACGGGCCAATCTCGCGGATTCAGATTGCCGAGCAAAGCCAGCTTGCCCCCGCCAGCGTAACCAAAATTACGCGTCAGCTTATCGAACGCGGACTGATCAAAGAAGTTGATCAGCAGGCCTCCACCGGGGGCCGCCGCGCTATCTCCATCGTCACCGAAACCCGCAATTTCCACGCAATCGGCGTACGGCTTGGTCGTCACGACGCCACCATCACCCTGTTTGATCTCAGCAGCAAAGTGCTGGCAGAAGAACATTACCCGCTGCCGGAACGTACCCAGCAAACGCTGGAACATGCCCTGTTGAATGCCATTGCTCAGTTTATTGATAGCTACCAGCGCAAACTGCGCGAGCTGATCGCGATTTCGGTGATCCTGCCAGGGCTTGTTGACCCGGACAGCGGCAAAATTCATTACATGCCGCATATTCAGGTAGAAAACTGGGGGCTGGTAGAAGCTCTGGAAGAACGTTTTAAAGTGACCTGTTTCGTTGGTCACGATATCCGTAGTCTGGCGCTGGCGGAGCACTACTTCGGTGCAAGTCAGGATTGCGAAGACTCCATTCTGGTGCGTGTCCATCGCGGAACCGGGGCCGGGATTATCTCTAACGGGCGCATTTTTATTGGCCGCAACGGTAACGTCGGTGAAATTGGCCATATTCAGGTCGAACCGCTGGGTGAACGCTGCCACTGCGGCAACTTTGGCTGCCTGGAAACTATCGCCGCCAACGCTGCCATTGAACAACGGGTGTTGAATCTGTTAAAGCAGGGCTACCAGAGCCGCGTGCCGCTGGACGACTGCACCATCAAAACTATCTGCAAAGCCGCGAACAAAGGCGATAGTCTGGCGTCGGAAGTAATTGAGTATGTCGGTCGTCATCTGGGTAAAACCATCGCCATTGCTATCAACTTATTTAATCCGCAAAAAATTGTTATTGCCGGTGAAATCACCGAAGCCGATAAAGTGCTGCTCCCTGCTATTGAAAGCTGCATTAATACCCAGGCGCTGAAGGCGTTTCGCACTAATCTGCCGGTGGTACGTTCTGAGCTGGATCACCGCTCGGCAATCGGCGCTTTTGCGCTGGTAAAACGCGCCATGCTCAACGGTATTTTGCTCCAGCATTTGCTGGAAAATTAATGTGCTTTTATAGTGGCGCTTATTGTTGTCAATATTCTGGGTAGTCCATGACCATTAAAAATGTAATTTGCGATATCGACGGCGTGCTGATGCACGATAACGTCGCCGTACCGGGTGCAGCGGAATTTTTGCACGGGATTATGGATAAAGGCCTGCCGCTGGTGTTGCTGACCAACTATCCTTCGCAGACTGGGCAAGATCTGGCGAACCGCTTTGCCACCGCAGGTGTCGATGTACCTGACAGCGTGTTTTATACCTCTGCGATGGCGACTGCCGATTTCCTGCGTCGCCAGGAAGGCAAGAAAGCGTATGTGGTGGGCGAAGGCGCACTGATTCATGAACTGTACAAAGCCGGTTTCACTATTACCGATGTGAACCCTGATTTCGTGATTGTTGGCGAAACGCGTTCCTACAACTGGGACATGATGCATAAAGCAGCCTATTTCGTCGCTAACGGTGCACGTTTTATCGCCACCAATCCGGACACCCACGGGCGCGGTTTTTATCCCGCTTGTGGCGCGTTGTGTGCAGGGATTGAGAAAATCTCCGGGCGCAAACCGTTCTATGTTGGTAAGCCCAGCCCGTGGATCATCCGCGCAGCATTAAACAAAATGCAGGCGCATTCGGAAGAAACGGTGATTGTCGGCGATAACCTGCGTACCGATATTCTGGCCGGCTTCCAGGCAGGTCTGGAGACGATTCTGGTGCTTTCTGGTGTTTCGTCGCTCGACGATATCGACAGTATGCCTTTCCGCCCCAGCTGGATTTACCCGTCAGTCGCTGAAATCGACGTTATCTGAATAGCAACCACGTCTCAGGACGTGGTTGGCTCTGATGACAAACGCCAAACTGCCTGATGCGCTACGCTTATCAGGCCTACGCAGCTCCTGCAATATATTGAATTTTCATGCTTTTGTAGGCCGGATAAGGCGTTCACGCCGCATCCGGCATGAACAAATCGCACTTTGTCAGCAATTTGGCCCCCGTAAAATATAAACATTCAATAAAACCCGCTAAAAATTATCGATTCATCAATAAATATATCCTCACACCAGACCTTTTTTCACCAATCGACAATCACCATTACGTTTTTTATTTTTTCACCGCCAAATCGCTTGCGCACAGTGCTGCTTTGCGGCATTTTTTTAAACAAGCAAACACAACAAGCAACAAATACCAGGTTAACGGAGAAGGTTATGTGTTCAATTTTTGGCGTATTCGATATCAAAACAGACGCAGTTGAGCTGCGTAAGAAAGCCCTCGAGCTGTCACGCCTGATGCGTCATCGTGGCCCGGACTGGTCCGGTATTTATGCCAGCGATAACGCCATTCTCGCCCACGAACGTCTGTCAATTGTTGACGTTAACGCGGGGGCGCAACCTCTCTACAACCAACAAAAAACTCATGTGCTGGCGGTAAACGGTGAAATCTACAACCACCAGGCACTGCGCGCCGAATATGGCGATCGTTATCAGTTCCAGACCGGATCTGACTGTGAAGTGATCCTCGCGCTGTATCAGGAAAAAGGGCCGGAATTTCTCGACGACTTGCAGGGCATGTTTGCCTTTGCCTTGTACGACAGCGAAAAAGATGCCTACCTGATTGGTCGCGACCATCTGGGGATCATCCCACTGTATATGGGCTATGACGAACACGGTCAGCTGTATGTGGCCTCAGAAATGAAAGCCCTGGTGCCAGTTTGCCGCACGATTAAAGAGTTCCCGGCGGGGAGCTATTTGTGGAGCCAGGACGGCGAAATCCGTTCTTATTATCATCGCGACTGGTTCGACTACGATGCGGTGAAAGATAACGTAACCGACAAAAACGAGCTGCGTCAGGCACTTGAAGATTCCGTTAAAAGCCATCTGATGTCTGATGTGCCTTACGGTGTGCTGCTTTCTGGTGGTCTGGATTCCTCAATTATTTCCGCTATCACCAAGAAATACGCAGCCCGTCGCGTGGAAGATCAGGAACGCTCTGAAGCCTGGTGGCCGCAGTTACACTCCTTTGCTGTAGGTCTGCCGGGTTCACCGGATCTGAAAGCAGCCCAGGAAGTGGCAAACCATCTGGGCACGGTGCATCACGAAATTCACTTCACTGTACAGGAAGGTCTGGATGCCATCCGCGACGTGATTTACCACATCGAAACTTATGATGTGACCACAATTCGCGCTTCAACACCGATGTATTTAATGTCGCGTAAGATCAAGGCGATGGGCATTAAAATGGTGCTGTCCGGTGAAGGTTCTGATGAAGTGTTTGGCGGTTATCTTTACTTCCATAAAGCGCCCAACGCTAAAGAACTGCATGAAGAGACGGTGCGTAAACTGCTGGCCCTGCATATGTATGACTGCGCGCGCGCCAACAAAGCGATGTCAGCCTGGGGCGTGGAAGCACGCGTTCCGTTCCTCGACAAAAAATTCCTTGATGTGGCGATGCGTATTAACCCACAGGATAAAATGTGCGGTAACGGCAAAATGGAAAAACACATCCTGCGTGAATGTTTTGAGTCATACCTGCCCGCAAGCGTGGCCTGGCGGCAGAAAGAGCAGTTCTCCGATGGCGTCGGTTACAGTTGGATCGACACCCTGAAAGAAGTGGCGGCGCAGCAGGTTTCTGATCAGCAACTGGAAACTGCCCGCTTCCGCTTCCCGTACAACACGCCAACCTCAAAAGAAGCGTATCTGTACCGGGAGATCTTTGAAGAACTGTTCCCGCTTCCGAGCGCCGCTGAGTGCGTGCCTGGCGGTCCTTCCGTCGCGTGTTCTTCCGCTAAAGCGATCGAATGGGATGAAGCGTTCAAGAAAATGGACGATCCATCTGGTCGTGCGGTTGGTGTTCACCAGTCGGCATATAAGTAAGAAATGCGAAACAGCCCCGGTGAAATCCGGGGCTGTTTCAGTTATTGAGGTGCTTGTTGATTCTGATATGCAGTAAGGAAATGTTCCGGGTTTGCCACATCACTGTTTGACAACTCATCACTGTAGGCCAGTATTTCATAGATTAATTTCCCACCACTATTGTTGAATTCCGAATTTCATCCTGTACGACAAAAGAATGGCTGTAGGGTGGGGAAAAAACACAAAGTAAACAATAATTGACGAATATAGCGCCACGCTGTTCGCAACCTAACCAAACAGTCACTTTCGAGCAATTTTCCTTGAAAAAGAGGTTGACGCTGCAAGGCTCTATACGCATAATGCGCCCCGCAACGCCGATAAGGTATCGCGAAAAAAAAGATGGCTACGTAGCTCAGTTGGTTAGAGCACATCACTCATAATGATGGGGTCACAGGTTCGAATCCCGTCGTAGCCACCATCTTTTTTGCGGGAGTGGCGAAATTGGTAGACGCACCAGATTTAGGTTCTGGCGCCGCAAGGTGTGCGAGTTCAAGTCTCGCCTCCCGCACCATTCACCAGAAAGCGTTGTACGGATGGGGTATCGCCAAGCGGTAAGGCACCGGTTTTTGATACCGGCATTCCCTGGTTCGAATCCAGGTACCCCAGCCATCTTCTTCGAGTAAGCGGTTCACCGCCCGGTTATTGGGGTATCGCCAAGCGGTAAGGCACCGGTTTTTGATACCGGCATTCCCTGGTTC
>OGMJ01001223.1_pt1 | contig 11707 bp, 8 predicted proteins | sample 1573181 | NCBI WGS metagenome assembly OGMJ01 (sample SAMEA2582004, study PRJEB24529) | metagenome | biome: Human gut stool | place: China | collected 2011
GTGCTTACTGGATCAAAATTTACCATTGCGAAAGCTTGTTCTGGAAAAGCTGGAGATGAAATGGTCTCCAGAGCAAATATCAGGATGGTTAAGGCGAACAAAACCACGTCAAAAAACGCTGCGAATATCACCTGAGACAATTTATAAAACGCTGTACTTTCGTAGCCGTGAAGCGCTACACCACCTGAATATACAGCATCTGCGACGGTCGCATAGCCTTCGCCATGGCAGGCGTCATACCCGCAAAGGCGAAAGAGGTACGATTAACATAGTGAACGGAACACCAATTCACGAACGTTCCCGAAATATCGATAACAGACGCTCTCTGGGGCATTGGGAGGGCGATTTAGTCTCAGGTACAAAAAACTCTCATATAGCCACACTTGTAGACCGAAAATCACGTTATACGATCATCCTTAGACTCAGGGGCAAAGATTCTGTCTCAGTAAATCAGGCTCTTACCGACAAATTCCTGAGTTTACCGTCAGAACTCAGAAAATCACTGACATGGGACAGAGGAATGGAACTGGCCAGACATCTAGAATTTACTGTCAGCACCGGCGTTAAAGTTTACTTCTGCGATCCTCAGAGTCCTTGGCAGCGGGGAACAAATGAGAACACAAATGGGCTAATTCGGCAGTACTTTCCTAAAAAGACATGTCTTGCCCAATATACTCAACATGAACTAGATCTGGTTGCTGCTCAGCTAAACAACAGACCGAGAAAGACACTGAAGTTCAAAACACCGAAAGAGATAATTGAAAGGGGTGTTGCATTGACAGATTGAATCTACAGGCTTCTTCTTTCGCCAGCGCCAGTTTTTGTTTCTGAATCTCTAAGCTGCGTAGCTCATCTTCATAACTTTGATCGCGTTTTTTGTCCGCAGAGGCTTCGGCGTCCAGTTTATCCTGACGAGCTTTCTTATTTGCCGCTGCCGTTGCCGCTCTTTTGTTAGCGGCGGCCTGGGCATTTGCGCGACGTTGCTTCTCTTGCTGGATTTCCCTGTTGCGCTCCGCGACCCATTCGTCATGCTGCCTTTGCTCTTCATTTTTACCTTGCTGTTCCGCTTCTGCGACAGCAGAGAGTTGATCCTGCAATGATGAGGCGATAGCCGGATAGCTTAAGGAGGCTAAGATGGCGCAAAGAAAAACTTTCTTCATGACTCCTCCTGATTATTAGCTCTTTTCAGGACATTTGGTATTTGGCTGAATACGCGTTTCGTTATACGTCGTGGTAATAACAACGGCTAAACCTGTCGTAAACTGGCACTCTTTACCCACCTGGGTAGAGGTATACACTTTGGTGCCTTCCTTATACGTTAAAGAAACACCTTCCACTAAGGTTTTATCATTCACCATAGAACCCGCTGCCGCGCCTACAGCTCCGCCGCCAACTGCACCTGCCGTCGTTCCGGAATTGCTGCCAGACCCGACGTTGTGGCCGATAACACCGCCAGCGACTGCGCCAATAAGCGCGCCGAAGGCTTGTGCGTTCCGTTTATTTTGGGAGTTGTCTACGGCAACTTTTGCGGGAAGAATGGAAATAATATTAACGGTTTTAGTTTCTTGTTTGGTATTCAGTTGATCGGTTTGATAAACATCGGCAGCATGATCGTCAGCATTTGACTGGCATCCTGCCAGAGTGAATGACGCTAACATTGCCACAGGCAGAAGACATTTTTTAAATTTCATCACTATTCCTTGTTATACACATTACGAAAAATAAGACATTTAAGATCATCAAAAGAGGAAAGTAAATGTATTGCGTATAAAGGGATAGATTAAATTTATTAAAATTCACGCAGGGAATAATTTATAAAAATATATCATTACAACATATATATTAATTTTATATTTATTTCGCAGCCAAACAGGATAAACATCAGTCAGGACAAAGACGTAAAATTTAAGATGAAAGAATATCTGCCGCTTTGATAATCCCAAACAGCAAAAGCATCCGACAGCGAAGTGCCGTTATGTTCTGTGAAAGTGGAGAAGGTAACCGCTAACGTTGTACCGGTGATTCGACGGAGAGTGTGGATTGCTGAGCTTCTTTTTTGCTCTGATGGTGCTGCCAGGCACCGACGGACGAGTAGATAAAACGGCCAAAGAAGAAGATAAAGCTGATGAGCAGTACGATACGGGTCATGCGACTGTTAAATCGGTGTCGTTTTCGCATACTGGTTGCCTGACTCACAAAAGGTTCCTTGAAGTATGTCCCACGCTGTGGACGGTACTTACATTAAGGCACAACAGGACAAAATGGTCAATTCTTCGTTATGTAAAAAAGCGTCAGTGGATACATATTTTAATGTTATGGAAGTTAATTTAATTATTTACAATGATGATGTAATAATGATGAATTAACATGATAAACGTAATAATTCATTAATCAGGGTTATTTTGTTTGATATATATCAATTGGTACTTTCATATGACACTTAGAATCAATGCTCTCTATAGTGATGAATAATCATCATTCGAAGTCAGGTGGGATGCCTGTCTGAATACACCTCCTTCAGGATGTGGGGGATTCTGCTGAGCATCTATGAAACTGAATGCAACTTATATAAAAATACGTGATAAATGGTGGGGGCTTCCGCTGTTCCTGCCTTCTTTAATCTTGCCCATTTTCGCCCACATTAATACTTTCGCGCATATTTCTTCCGGTGAGGTTTTTCTCTTTTATCTGCCTCTGGCACTGATGATCAGCATGATGATGTTTTTCAGCTGGGCGGCATTGCCAGGGATCGCCTTAGGGATTTTTGTCCGCAAATATGCAGAGCTGGGTTTTTACGAAACGCTATCATTAACGGCTAATTTTATTATCATTATCATTCTCTGTTGGGGCGGTTACAGGGTCTTTACTCCCCGGCGTAACAACGTTTCACATGGTGATACCCGTTTAATTTCCCAGCGTATATTCTGGCAGATTGTGTTTCCTGCAACGCTGTTTCTGATACTTTTCCAGTTTGCTGCATTTGTAGGATTACTGGCGAGCAGAGAAAATCTGGTCGGTGTCATGCCTTTTAACCTCGGGACTTTAATCAATTATCAGGCCTTACTGGTGGGTAATCTGATCGGTGTCCCGCTGTGCTACTTCATCATTCGGGTAGTGCGAAATCCATTTTATTTACGTAGCTATTATTCGCAATTAAAACAGCAGGTTGATGCCAAAGTCACCAAAAAAGAGTTCGCGCTCTGGCTACTGGCATTAGGTGCTTTATTGTTGCTGTTATGCATGCCGTTAAATGAAAAAAGCACAATTTTTAGCACCAATTATACCTTGTCATTATTGCTGCCCCTGATGATGTGGGGAGCGATGCGCTATGGTTATAAGCTGATTTCGCTGCTCTGGGCGGTCGTGTTGATGATCAGCATCCACAGCTATCAAAATTACATTCCCATTTATCCTGGCTATACCACGCAGCTGACCATAACCTCCTCCAGTTATCTGGTATTCTCTTTTATTGTCAATTATATGGCTGTACTGGCAACCCGTCAGAGAGCGGTAGTCAGACGCATTCAGCGGCTTGCGTATGTGGACCCGGTGGTTCATCTGCCAAATGTTCGCGCCCTGAATCGCGCGTTGCGTGATGCCCCCTGGTCTGCGCTTTGTTATTTACGCATCCCTGGCATGGAAATGCTGGTTAAGAACTATGGCATCATGCTGCGGATTCAATACAAGCAAAAACTTTCTCACTGGCTGTCACCCTTGCTGGAACCGGGTGAAGATGTTTATCAGCTTTCGGGTAACGATCTCGCGCTGCGACTGAATACAGAATCGCACCAGGAGCGCATTACCGCACTGGATAGCCATCTCAAGCAATTTCGTTTCTTTTGGGATGGCATGCCGATGCAACCGCAGATTGGCGTCAGTTACTGCTATGTGCGCTCGCCAGTGAATCATATCTACCTGCTGCTGGGAGAGCTAAATACGGTCGCCGAACTTTCCATCGTGACCAACGCCCCGGAAAATATGCAGCGTCGCGGGGCAATGTATTTGCAACGCGAATTGAAAGATAAAGTCGCGATGATGAATCGACTACAGCAGGCGCTGGAACACAACCATTTTTTCCTGATGGCCCAGCCGATTACCGGTATGCGTGGTGATGTTTACCATGAAATTCTTCTGCGCATGAAAGGTGAGAATGATGAACTGATCAGCCCCGATAGCTTCTTGCCGGTCGCGCACGAATTTGGTTTATCGTCGAGTATCGACATGTGGGTCATTGAGCATACGCTGCAATTTATGGCTGAAAACAGAGCGAAGATGCCCGCTCACCGTTTTGCTATTAATCTGTCTCCAACCTCGGTATGTCAGGCTCGTTTTCCTGTTGAAGTCAGTCAGTTGCTGGCTAAATATCAGATTGAAGCGTGGCAACTTATTTTTGAAGTCACCGAAAGTAATGCTCTGACCAATGTTAAGCAGGCGCAAATCACCTTGCAGCATCTTCAGGAATTAGGCTGCCAGATTGCGATTGATGATTTCGGCACCGGCTACGCCAGCTATGCGCGGCTTAAAAATGTGAATGCCGATCTGCTTAAAATTGACGGCAGTTTTATCCGCAATATTGTGTCAAATAGTCTGGATTATCAGATAGTGGCATCGATTTGCCACCTGGCGCGAATGAAGAAAATGCGGGTAGTGGCAGAGTACGTTGAAAACGAAGAGATCCGCGAGGCGGTGCTCTCTTTGGGGATCGATTATATGCAGGGTTATCTTATTGGTAAGCCGCAGCCGTTAATTGATACGTTGAATGAAATCGAACCCATTCGCGAAAGTGCCTGAATAATGCGGGCCGACATTTCTCGTCGGCCCGCAAAGCATTAAGCGGCGATTTCAGGTGTACTTTCTTCTTCAATTTTCAACCGCCAGCCAGCCACGCCTTCCCAGTATTCTTGCTCCTTTTCCAGATCAAGCAGTACCAACGCATTCTGACTAAACCAGTCATGCGGGAAACGCAGTGTCCAGTGACTGTCATCAGTAATCAGTGTCAATGTTGGCGGTGTGGTGGTTGCCTGACGTTGATTGTTGAGTAATACGCCAAGGCGCAATAGCTGAATCAGTGGCAGGAACTGTTTCTTCTTAAACAAGGTAAAGCGCGGCAGATCGTCGAGCTTAATCGCTTTACGGTGATAGCGCACCAGTGTCGCCATCATCAGCTGCTGTTCCTGATTAAAACCCGGCAAGTCACTGTTTTGCAGAATATAAGCGGAGTGGCGATGCAAACCGCTGTGGTTGATATTCAACCCGACCTCATGCAGCATGGCGGCCCATCGCAGTAGCGCCTCCAGTTGCGGATGCGCCAGCTTCGGTTGCTGTTCCCGCCACTGTTCGTACATTTGCATAGTGGTATCCAGCACCCGTCGGGCCTGTTCGCTGTCGATGTGATACTGGTTGGCGAGGCTGCTGGCGGTGCGACTACGCACATCCTGATGACGGAAACGTCCTTCCATTTCGTACAGTACGCCTTCGCGTAACGCCCCGTCAGAAAGGCGCAGTTCACGGATGGCTAAAGCATCAAACACACCGCATAAAATCGCCAGTCCCGGAACGAAGACTGTTTTCCGCTCTTCGGAAAGACCCGGTAAACTCAGCGATGCGAAATTACGGTGACGTAAAACTTCTTTTACCAGTTTTTCCAGACGTTCCGGGGTAATTATCCCGTCTTTCTCGCCCATTTCCATTAACACTTCATGGGCGGCTTTTATGGTACCGGAAGCGCCCATTGCAACGTTCCAGCCCTGAATACGGAATTGCCAGGTTAAAGTTTCCAGTTTTTGTGCTGCCGCCATGCGAGCGCGCTGAAAATTCTCTTTATTGATGACCCCGCCAGGAAAACACAGCTGGGCAAAGCTGCCACAACCCATCCGGCGGCTTTCAACGAGAATAGGTTCGAAATTTTCACCAATCACCAGTTCCGTAGATCCGCCGCCAATATCAATAACCAGTTTGCGACCTTTTTCCGGTTGGGTATGTTCCACTCCCATAAAAATCAGACGGGCTTCTTCATTACCGGAAATAATTTCAATCGGGTAGGGAATGACCTTTTCCGCGCGTTTCAGAAAGTCAGTGGCGTTCAGCGCCTGACGCAGCGTATGGGTACCAACTATACAGACGCTGGCAGGAGAAAACCCTTGTAGCCGTTCGGCAAACAGCGACAGACAGTTCAAACCGCGCGTCATTGCCTCTTCACTCAACATATTATCTGGCCCCAGGCCGTCCGCCAGATGCACCCGCTGTTTCAGGCGGCCAATAATCTGCATGGCACCATCTACCACACGGGCTATGACCATGTGAAAACTGTTTGAACCAAGATCGACCGCAGCAAACTCCTGCGGACGAGGGGATTTATCGTGTATTGGCATAGGGTTATTCAGGTTGTTCGAGTGATTTGATGTAGTCGTAAATCGCCAACTGCGCCCGTACTTTGCGGCGATTGCCGCGGGGAACGTAGCGATTACTGAGTTCTTTATCGATATAACGTGCTTTGACCGTATCGCTGAACAATATGTCGATGATGTCCAGCACCCGCTGCTTCAGGCGCGGATCGAGCAGCGGTGTCGCCACTTCAATACGATAATCAATATTGCGCGTCATCCAGTCGGCGGAAGAAAGGTAGACCTTTTTATCGCCGCCATTTTCAAAAATATAAACCCGGTCATGTTCAAGGTAACGGTCAACAATACTGATGGCACGAATGTTGTCGCTAATGCCTTCCAGATTGGGGATCAGCGAACACATTCCGCGAACCAGCAGATTAACCGGTACGCCGGAGCTGGAGGCCGCATACAGACGATCAACCAGGCCTTTATCGACAAGGTTATTTAGCTTCAGGGTGATACCACTGGGCAGCCCTTGCTGCGCGTTGGCGATTTCGCGGTCTACCATTTCATATAACAGACGGCGAGAGTTTTGCGGTGACACCATTAAATAATCAAATGTCACCGGGCGGTATGGGTTTTCAATAAAGTTAAATACCCGCCGTACTTCGTTGGTGATACGCGCATCTGCGGTCAGCAACGAATAGTCAGTATAAAGACGCGCGGTTTTTTCGTTAAAGTTCCCGGTCCCGATGTGTGCGTAACGGACCACTTCACCGTTTTCTTTACGTGAAATCAGGAACAGTTTGGCGTGAATTTTCAGCCCCGGCGCAGAGAAGATAACGTGCACGCCTGCTTCTGTCAGGCGCTTCGCCCAGTGAATGTTGGCTTCTTCGTCGAAACGCGCCTGTAACTCAACCACCACGGTCACTTTCTTGCCGTTGTGCGCAGCGTGGATCATCGAGTCGATGATACGTGAATCTTTTGCCACACGGTAAATGTTGATTTTAATCGCCAGCACGCTCGGATCGAACGAGGCCTGACGCAGCAGTTCCAGCACATGCTCAAAGGTGTGATAAGGATAATAGAGCAACACATCGCGTTCGCGAATGGCATCAAAACCATTGCGGAACTGGGCTTTATCAAACCAAATGTGGCGTAAACGCGGCAGTGGTTTGTTCACCAGATTGGCTTTGCCGACATTGGGGAAATTAATAAAGTCTTTAAAATTATGATAACGACCGCCGGGGACGATGGAGTCGTAGCGGGAAATAGTCAGTTTTTCGCGTAACACTTCAACCAGCGCATTGGGCATATCGCGCTGATAAACAAAACGCACCGGCTCAGCAGTTAAACGCTGCTTGAGACTGGAAGACATCAACTCCATCAGGCTGGCTTCCATCTCATGCACTAAATCGTATTCGGCATCGCGGGTCATCTTCATTGAATAGGCATTCAGCGCGTCATAATCAAAGAAGCCTTTGAAAATATCATCGAGGCAGTAACGCAGAATGTTATCCAGAAGAATCATCGGTTTGCGTCGACGCGGCGCTTCTGGCGGTAAATTCACAAAGCGTGGCACTTTATCTGATGGGATCTCCAGCAGCGCGTAACGGATGGTATCGCCACGGATAATTTCCACCGCCAAATAGGTGTAATCATCTTTCAGGAACTGCACTAAGTCAGTGTCAGGATTGATTAAAATCGGCGTAATGTGCTGACGCAGATACTGCTTAAAATAATGACGAAGCCAGTTTTGTTGATTGACGGAGAGCTGGCGTTCATTAATCAGGAAGATCTGGTTGCGCGCCATCTCCAGCAATAGCTCGTTGTAGAGGCCGTCGAATTCCTGATCGGCTTTCAGCACCCGGGACTGAATTTTGCCCAGTAAATGGCGGGAATGAGAGTTGGAGCCTTGTTCTTCGCTAATAATGATGCGTCGCTTCAGTTCAGCGAAGCGGACTTTATAGAACTCATCAAGGTTATTGGAATAGATCCCCAGGAAACGCATCCTTTCAATCAGCGGGTTAGATTTGTCCGCCGCTTCCTGAAGCACGCGTTCATTGAACGATAACCAACTGAGCTCTTTTTCGATGTATAGCTTTTCCTGACCCATTACCACTTTTACTCCGTTTTATTCACGGGACACTGCCTGGATATTATGGCGAGCAATATTGGCAGATGTCCAACTATGCCAGAAAAGGGGGAAAAAAACTGCTGGAGCTTGCGATTTACAGGTGAATTGAAAAACGCCAGCGGCAGAGCTGGCGCTTTAACTACGGGGCATTACTCGTCGGCAGCGTAGCCCTGCGGCGGCAGACGTTGACCATCCAGCCACGCGGCGTTTTCGTGCATTTTCAGACGACCATCGGCAAACCAGCTAATCACCAGTGGATAAATAGCGTGTTCCTGGGTTTGCACGCGGGCGGTGATGTCATCTTCCGTATCACCAGCAAATACCGGGACTTTCGCCTGTAAAATAACCGGGCCACCGTCCAGTTCATCGGTGACGAAATGCACCGATGTACCGTGCTCTTCATCGCCATTTTCCAGCGCCTGACGATGGGTGTGTAATCCGGGATATTTCGGCAGCAGAGAAGGGTGAATGTTCAGCAAACGCCCGGCATAGTGGGAGACAAACGCCGGGCTGAGAATGCGCATAAAACCAGCCAGCACGACCACATCGGGTGCGTACATGTCGATTTCATGAATCAACTCCCGGTCATAGGCTTCACGACTGTCAAACGCGCTGGCGATGAGCGTATGCGTTGCAATACCCGCCTGGCGGGCGCGTTCAAGGCCGAACGCGTCGGCCTTATTGCTGAAAACTGCCCGTACGGTGCCTTTAATTTTGTTGGTTTTACAGGCGTCAATAATTGCCTGTAAATTACTTCCGTTGCCGGAAATAAGCACCACAATATTCATTATTCGATAACCACGCGTTGTTCGGAATCAGAGGCTTTGATGATACCGATTTTCCACGCGTTTTCACCGTTGGCATTGAGCAGGGCGAGGGCTTTGTCCACTTCCGGAGCAGGCAGGGCAATAATCATCCCGACGCCGCAGTTGAAGGTGCGATACATTTCATGGCGTTCAACGTTACCTGCCGTTTGCAGCCAGTTGAACACTTCCGGCCACTGCCAGGAAGATTCATCAATCACTGCCTGGGTATTATCTGGCAATCCGCGTGGAATGTTTTCCCAGAAGCCGCCGCCGGTCAGGTGCGCAATGGCATGCACATCGACCTTTTCAATCAACTCCAGCACTGACTTCACGTAAATGCGGGTCGGTGCCAGCAGATGATCGGCTAATGGCTTACCATCAAGTTCGGTGGTTTGCGGATCACAACCGCTGACTTCAAGAATTTTGCGCACCAGCGAATAGCCGTTCGAGTGCGGACCGCTGGAACCGAGTGCAATCAGCACATCGCCGTCGCTGACTTTAGAGCCGTCGATGATTTCTGATTTTTCTACCACGCCAACGCAGAAACCCGCGACATCGTAATCCTCACCGTGATACATCCCCGGCATTTCTGCCGTTTGGCCACCCACCAGTGAACAGCCCGATTGCAGACATCCTTCCGCGATACCGCTGATCACCGCTGAAGCGGTATCAACATCCAGTTTTCCGGTTGCGTAATAGTCGAGGAAAAACAGCGGCTCTGCACCTTGCACCACCAGGTCATTAACGCACATGGCGACCAGATCAATACCAATGGTGTCGTGACGTTTTAAGTCCATTGCCAGACGCAGCTTGGTACCTACGCCGTCAGTGCCGGAAACCAGCACGGGTTCACGATATTTTTGCGGCAATGCACACAGCGCACCGAAGCCGCCCAGACCGCCCATCACTTCCGGACGACGCGTTTTCTTCACTACGCCTTTGATTCTTCCAACCAGAGCATTACCCGCGTCAATATCAACACCGGCATCTTTGTAGCTAAGAGAGGTTTTATCGGTCACTGCTTGGGTCCCCACGCGTTACTTGCGGTAGAAAAATAAAATTCGGCGCAATTCTAACAGGGAAAGCAAACGTTTGCGAGACTGCTTTACACAACCTTTTTGCACGTCTTTTGCCCAGGCGCGCGGCGAAAGAAGACTTGTACCAGGGTAAAGGTTAGTTTTCGGATGGAATAATCTTCTTTCATAACCATTTGAATATAAAATAACTTTATCTCAAACCGTTATCATTTTGACTAAAGTCAACGAAAAGAATATTGCCGCCTTGAAGAAAGGAGGTATAATCCGTCGATTTTTTTTGTGGCTGCCCCTCAAAGGAGAAAGAGTATGAAGATCGTGGAAGTCAAACACCCACTCGTCAAACACAAGCTGGGACTGATGCGTGAGCAAGATATCAGCACCAAGCGCTTTCGCGAACTCGCTTCCGAAGTGGGTAGCCTGCTGACTTACGAAGCGACCGCCGACCTCGAAACGGAAAAAGTAACTATCGAAGGCTGGAACGGCCCGGTAGAAATCGACCAGATCAAAGGTAAGAAAATTACCGTTGTGCCAATTCTGCGTGCGGGTCTTGGTATGATGGACGGTGTGCTGGAAAACGTTCCGAGCGCGCGCATCAGCGTTGTCGGTATGTACCGTAATGAAGAAACGCTGGAGCCGGTACCGTACTTCCAGAAACTGGTTTCTAACATCGATGAGCGTATGGCGCTGATCGTTGACCCAATGCTGGCAACCGGTGGTTCCGTTATCGCGACCATCGACCTGCTGAAAAAAGCGGGCTGCAGCAGCATCAAAGTTCTGGTGCTGGTAGCTGCGCCAGAAGGTATCGCTGCGCTGGAAAAAGCGCACCCGGACGTCGAACTGTATACCGCATCGATTGATCAGGGACTGAACGAGCACGGATACATTATTCCGGGCCTCGGCGATGCCGGTGACAAAATCTTTGGTACGAAATAAAGAATAAAAATAATTAAAGCCGACTTTAAGAGTCGGCTTTTTTTTGAGTAAAGCGCCTATAACACATAATACAGAGGATAATACTATGACGCGCCGTGCTATCGGGGTGAGTGAAAGACCGCCACTTTTACAGACAATCCCGCTTAGTTTGCAACATTTGTTCGCCATGTTTGGTGCAACCGTCCTGGTGCCCGTCTTATTTCATATTAACCCGGCGACTGTACTGTTATTTAACGGTATTGGAACGCTGCTGTATCTCTTCATCTGTAAAGGGAAAATTCCGGCTTATCTTGGTTCCAGCTTTGCCTTTATTTCACCGGTATTGTTACTGTTGCCGTTAGGGTATGAAGTCGCGCTGGGCGGCTTTATTATGTGCGGCGTGCTGTTCTGCCTGGTTTCTTTTATCGTGAAGAAAGCGGGGACCGGCTGGCTGGACGTGCTGTTTCCACCTGCGGCAATGGGCGCAAT
>OGMJ01001224.1_pt1 | contig 11688 bp, 6 predicted proteins | sample 1573181 | NCBI WGS metagenome assembly OGMJ01 (sample SAMEA2582004, study PRJEB24529) | metagenome | biome: Human gut stool | place: China | collected 2011
CAGTACGGCAACCGTTTTCTGCGGTTGGATCTGGTTGCCGGCATAGCGGCGGGATTGAGTGGCTTCTATTTCTTCCGGAGTCGGAACGTAAAGTTCGCGGAATACCTGTTTGAAAGGTTGGCGGATTGATTTATCGAACAGGAATTTTTGATAAGCATGCCAGTCTCCGCTTGTATACAGGTCTGTGGGGTGCGCGATGCGTAACTCGTCTTTCGGTTTTAACGGGAGGCAAACGGCATTTACTGTAATCAGCAATCCATCGGTGTAGAAGCCCGTCTGTCCGTTGCAGATGAAGACGAGATGTTTCAGTAATGGCCAGATAACAGGATTCTGCATCAGCTTGCGCAATTCGTTTTCTTCAAAATGAGTGCAGTCTTCCATCGCCTGTTCCAGCATGATGCGCGAACGGGTGTACTGGTCTTTCAGCTTTTTGTGTACTGCTTTCAGTTCTTCTATATACGGATGCTTTTTCAGCTTGGCAGGCATGCTGTTGAGCTCTTTGCCGTCTTTGATTTGCTTAATCTCCGATTTACCTTCCTCGTTGATTTGTACATACACTTCTACGCCGTCTATCTCTTTGGGGGACAGGTAGGGAAGAAGTTCTTTAATCAGTTCGGTTTCCATGCTCCAGGTCAGGCGGGTAACGTCTCCGTAACCGGAGTTGCGTGCCAGGTTTTGCAGAGCGATGTTTACCGCTTTCTTTTCGCTTTCCTGTCTTTGAGCACCGAATTCCTTGCTCTCTTTCAGGAACTTTTGCAGGTATTGATAACGATCCAGCAGTTCTTTGTCCGGTTTCCGTCCCAATGGGATGAGGCCGTAGCTCATCAATAAGTCTTTGTTGCGCTTGGCTATTATTTCTTTCTTTATATCTGCCGCCTTCACTGCACCGTTGGTAGCATCGGCAAACTTACGGGCACGGGTATGGCTGTTGCTGCATGAAATATATTTGGCGGCATTGTAGACCACTTCGAAGCGTTGCTTGCCAATTGTCTTAAATGCATCTTTGAACCAGTCGATGTCAAAAGCACCTTCCCGCAGGTCATCTACGTCGATGGGGGTGTAGCGGGCGATAATCGCTTTCTTCTTGTCGTCACACGTTTCATTGGTGTGGGCGTGGAAATAATAGGCTGCACTTGTCAGTCCTTTCCAGCCTATTGCCTTTTCAGTCAGTTCAATCCATTGTGGGGCGAACATGGCGGCTTCTACCAGTCGCTCGTCGCTGATTTCGGCTTGTTTCGCCAGTTTCTTCAGATTCTCGCTGGTGTCCGTAGGCAGGGGATGACAAGCATGGAGCAGACTGCTCAATACACCCCGTTTGGTGCTGCCCCAGTTGTAGCTGTCGCGTATGAACGTATCTTTGCCGAATGCTTGCAGAATGTGGATAAATGTGTCCGCTCCATAAATATAACTTAGTTCTTCCGCAAGGCTGGTGACTTGTGTCTCGGAGTCTCCCCGTTTTAGTTCGATTTCAAGAATCCGGTCTACTATCTTCTGTGCAAGAGAACGGAAGAGAGAGAAATCGACGTTTTTGATGTCGGCGTATCTTTCTTTTTCCTTATTGAAACGAACGTTGTCGTTCAATACCATAGTGATTGCTTTGATCTGGCTGGGAGAGCTGATGCGTCCCATCATTTCGCGGTATACTTCTTCTGTCGGGATGATTCCGAGCATCCATGCACGGGCGAAGTCTGTGGCATGAAGGTAAGAGTCTGTTTCTTCCAGTTCGGGTGTGTGTTCCATGTAGTTGGTGAGCTTGTAAAGTTGATAGCGCACCGTGAAGTAGCGGATAAACAGATCATCACTCATGGGCTTTTGAGGCATTTCAAGCCAGAAGTTTACGAACTTGTTGTTATGTATCGGATAAATGATCTCTTTTTCTCCATATTCCAGTTTGTCCCGAAGCCATGCATGCTTGTTGGTGTACTGGCGGAAAATGTTTTTAGTATTCAGTAAAGGCAACAGTTGGAGCAGCATATTGACAGCCAATCGTTGGTAGACTGCTTCGTCTTTATACTCGTATGACAATGCTTCGATAATATCACGCATCTGTTCATAGTACGGCATCTTGCGGAGGTCTTTTTGCAATCCGCGGTAAGTGATGCCGGCATACATCCGGTTGACAAGCGGCTCAAAAGTATTACTTGATTTCTGGTCTGCCTTGATGTCTTCTTCATCTTCCTCGTCGGAGTCGTCTTCGTCTTTAGCGGTACCTGTCGATGCAAGCATGAAACTCATCATCAGCAATTTGTCGTAGCTTCCTATTTCTTCTTCGTAGAAGGCTTTCCACAATTCCGGGAATCCGAGTCCGCTCAATCCTCCGTAGTTGCTCCAGTTTATCAGGACACTGTTACCTACCAGACGTGCTTCTCCGTAACCATTTTTGAATTCTTCATTCTTGTAGGTTTCGATGTATTTGCTTAGTTTTTTGAAAACGAGTTTGGCCCTTCCAAAGCAGATGAATTCGAATGCTTTTTTAACGTTGAATCCTTTGTCCTGGGTAATTTCCGGCAGATTGACTTCAAGAGCCGGGTCGTACAGACCGAAGCCGTTATCTTTGGTATAGTGCTGTGCGGTGTTTTCTTCCGTTCCGTCTCCAATCAGAGATTCTATCAACACTTTTTCTTTCGCGTTCGGTTTCTGAATTTCTTTGACGGTGGGGATCAGTTCCTGATAGGTATCTTGCAGAAATTCTATGTTGTGGATAGTCTTCATCATATCCAATCCGGCCAGGCGGCGTTCGGCCACCTTGTCTGTTAGTAAGCGGCGGATACTGCCGGACAATTGTTCTTTCGGCTGTTTCATCAATAGATTGATGGCGTTGATACGCATCTCACTATATTTGAAGCGCAGCAACTCTTCTACTTTCTGATTCTGTTCGGGCGACAAGGTCATCTCGGACAATACTTTGTAGGCTTCGTCACGAACGTCCTGCGAACGGTCGCCCAGTGATTGCAGCACATATTCTTCCTGTAAATGGCTGGTCGGGGGATTTAATACGACGCCGATATAGCCTGCCCGCATATAGGTATCCAAAGAAGGCAGACAAGTGCAAAGATCGTCTTTTAATGCAGAATCGTTGGTCATCCAGGTGATATACGCCATCTTGAGAACGATTTCCGAACGGGTGAGCTCTGTACTTTCCCATGGGAATACGTATGGAGAATAAATCTCTTTGGCAGAGATGGACTGATAGACGTTCTTCAGATAGTCATAATGACGGATCGCTTCTTCTTTGCTATCAAAATAATCATGGAGCGACGGGGCGTCCTTATGTCCTCCGTACCGGCTAAGATAGAGTCCGGACAGATACAGTGGCAGGATAGCCGCCACTACCGACGGTTCGTTATACCATTTTTCAAAAGCATCTTTACTGATACGGTGGTTCATGCCGGAGTATTGCGTACAGCGTAAAAAGTAAAGTAAGGTCTGCACCTGATATTTGGCACCGTCTTTAATTATTCCCGGAACAAGTGCCTGGATTTCTTCCGTATTATAGAATCCGATACTCCATAGAGCCAGATAAAGTTCGACCGTATCTTTGCTTTGGAGGGCTTTGCGTGCTTGTTCCCGGTCGTTCAGAAAACGGCGGATCAGTTCCACATATTTGTTGGTGATACGCTCGCTGCTGTCTTGTTCTCCGATACCCGTACAGACTGCAATGCCGCGTTTCACGGAGGCAAATCGTTGCAGGCCGTTGTCGCAGATCACCGAGAACAGATGGAGATAACTTTCGGGGCATCCTTCGTCCATCGTTTCCACGATAGCTTGACGGAGACCTTCCTGCAGTTTGGCTGCCAGCAGTAACTTCCCTTCCAGTTCCAGCAACGGGCGGTAACCGCTCACGGCGATAGCCTGGAGATGTCCCTGGTTGAGGCGGTTGGCATTATTCTCGCTGGTCAATACGTTGTTGAGGTATTCAATGACAGTTTGGTTGCCTTCTGCTATTTGGGCGGCCATCCAGTTTTGGCAGTTCATCGCATCCTTGTATGTTTCTATTTCTTCCGGAGTGTTTCCTCCGTTCAGTATGGCTTGTTCGCTGAATCCGGTGGCACGTAGTTTTAGAAATTCCGTCAGCGCATCTATGATGTGACTGAAATGCAGAAGGGGATTCGCCGACCGCTGTGACCGGCGCGAATATCCATGAGTGTACGGACACCGTGCTTTGAGCTTCAGATAGGTGTGGAACAGGTTGGCATATTCGTCTCCCAATAGATAACGGAGCACTTTGTTCAACTTTCCGTCGAAAAGATTGGCAACACTCTTTATCTTCTCTTCCTGAATAATATGTATGATGCAAGGCTCTAGTTTATCGCTGTATGTGCCATACCGGGTATCCATGTTGAAGTATTGCATAAATACATCCAACAGTGTCATTGTCTCTTTGTCTAAACTGGTTCTCTTTTTCGTTAACCTTTCCAGGTACGGAGCAATCCGTTTGTTTAATGCGTCATTATAAATGAGTCTCATGATTATTTTCGTTTTAAGTGTGTTTATAAGAAAATGATTACCAAAGTCTTCCCGACAGCATAGCCAATCGGATGAAGGTGATGGTAGATTCTTCTTTGAGTCCGGTGGGAGAGGATAAGTCTTCAGTTTCCGTATCGTCAATGAAGATACGGAAAATTCCGTCCTCGTAAGATTGCAGGGCGTTGGTGATTGCTTCTACTTCTGCGGCAGGTTTGCCGTTATAGTTTACTGCAAACCCAACCTTGCCGGAAGTTGCTTTATTTTCCACTTCTTCCTGTGTGAGGTATTTCAGTACTTCGCTTTGTTGCAAGCGTTCATTATATTCACAGACTTGCCAACTGACGATGGCTTCAATCAACCCCTGTACATCGACAGGCGGAACAGGAAAATCGACAGGAATCTTTTCGATATTGCACTTTCGCTTTCCTAACTGTTTGACTTGGACATATACTCTCATATTCTCTTTATTGGGTGATCTGGATACTTGATGTAATGGCATTCAGATCGGTTTCAGCTTCTTCGTCATAGACAAGCATAACAATGGTAAAAGTTCGCTTCTTGCTTTCTTGGAAATAGTGTAATACAATTTGTTGTATGTCTTCTCCCGGTTCATCAGGAGCTCCGATGTGCAGAGGGTTTGTAGTTCTTGTCATGGATAGCCCGTTGATGTTGACATTGCTCTGCTTATAGTCTTCCGCTGGTTCTCCTTGTGCATTTCGCGGGAGAGTGAGCGATAACTTCTTTATATGTTCAAACTCTTTTTGTGTATCGTAGGTCAGAGCGGTAATCGTCAGTTGGTTGGCGCCGTTGACGAGCCTAAGCAACGGAGGTTCTGCGCTGGGAGTCAATCCTTTCGCTCCTGTTATTTTCCTCCAGTTGGTAGGATACTGGCAACTGAAATTTGTTTCTGCATCGTAATAAGAAAGCCATGTATCGTTATTGCCTACCGGAACGTATGGAGGATATTGACTGGTAGAAGAACTGTTGGCAGTCTCCCTGCCTGATTGGTTACCATTTTCGTTTTCTTCTTCCAGTTCACCATTCAGATAGGCTTCTACAATACCGCTTTCCCATTCGCCGCGTATGTCCTGATAAAGAGGGGGAACGTTCTTGCAAAGCATCAAGAAGCTGAACAGGAAAATACAAAAGATACCAAGCTCCCCAAGGATTGAAACGGTGCGTTGCGCATCGGCTTTTTCAAATTTATAGCTGCATACATAGATGATTCCCAGTAGGAAACCGCTTAATAACACGCCGATATGAGCAGCGTTATCAATCACAGTTTTCATGCAATAAACCAGATTGTAACCGACAAAAATAAGGATACTGGTCAATAACGCTTTCCGTTGTTCCTTTGCGATGCGATGGAAGAACAGGAAGGCGAGGAATATACCGTAGAGTCCGAAGATGGCTCCGGAGGCTCCGGCACTGATTGTCTCGCCGTGCATATAAAGACTGAATACTGCCGAGCATAATCCGGTCAGTAAATAAGACATGAACATCCGACGGCTTCCTATCAGTCCTTCCAGTAGAAGTCCTACGTACATGAAAGCGTACATATTCATCAGGAGATGAAAAGCACCGATATGTATGAAGTTGCAGGTCACTGCACGCCACCAGTCGCCTGTAAGGGTCAGCGGTCCGAAGTCGGCTCCCCATTTCAGCAGTGATAAGGTGGAAGGAGACATGATTCCCACTCCGGATGCAATCATCACAATAAATACAAGGATGTTGAGGTCTATCAGGATAGGTGTTGCCATAAAACCTTTGCGGGGAATAAAGAACGACCAGAAAGAGTTCCTTTTCTTTTCTTCCTCCAGATAGGCTTTCTCTTCTTCTGTGAGCGGACGGTTACACTCTTCCTCGAAATCTTTTGCCTTTTGGGTTAGCTCTTCCGGGGTAAGGGATGTTTTTATTTCTTCCATCGTCTCGCGTAGCTTTTGTATATTTTTTCTGTTCTTTCCATAGTCTACAAATTGTACGGAAGAGGATTGGCTGCGCACAGCTACTTCTCCGTCGCTTCCCGGTTCTATGGTGAAGGTTATTTCCTCTCCATGAGAATACATATTGAACGGGACTTCGAATCGTGCTCCTTCCGGAGTCACTTCCTCGATATTCCACTCCAGCTTTTGCGAAGCTTCGAGAGCTAGTATAAGGATTTCTGTTTTTGATAAACCCGGTAAATGCAGTTTGTCGTTATATGAAGGTTTGAGTGCCATATTTCTATTCTTATATAGAGTCGTCGATTAAAAATTACTTATCTCACTGACAAATGTATAGAATAATAATGAAAAATAATAGAATGTGACAAATAAAAAAGCATCCACTTCCTAAGAAGGGATGCTTTTATGAGATTTGATAGAGTATTTATTACTTTTTGTAGAATGCCAAGTCTTCTTTATCGAAGTTTTCGATGAAGTTTGAGTGCTTTTCTACTTCCGCTTCTGCATAGTTCAAATATACGTGTGCAGATTTGGAGAACAGTTCAGAAGACTTGCTGGCATCTTGAATTAGTAAGTGACACATGATAATATCAGCAGCCATTTCCACCAGTTTGCGAGCGGTGAAGTCAAGCAATTCCTGGTCTTGTACTTCTTTCACTGCATTGGTGCTGACTTCGAATTTGTCAGCCATCTTTTTCAGACGAGACATCAGCGGTTCCATTTCCGGTGAACAAGGAATGGCCTCAAACTCGCGGATAGTAGCGATGTAAGAACCATTAGTCACGTAACGGATAGCGGCTACAGTCTGCAACTGGGTAGTTCCTTCGTAGATGCTGGTGATACGTGCGTCGCGATAGATACGTTGGCAAGCATATTCCATCATGAAACCTGAACCGCCGTGAATCTGAATACAGTCGTAAGCGTTTTGGTTCGCATATTCAGAGTTCATACCTTTAGCCAGCGGAGTAAAGCTGTCTGCTAATTTAGCATATTTCTTTTGTTCCTGGCGTTCTTCCGGAGTCAGTTTGCGTTCGCGAGCAATGTCGTCCAGCGCTTTGTAGATGTCAACGTAGCGGGAAGTCTGGTACAGCAAGGAGCGTCCTGCATCCAACTTGGCTTTCATAATAGCCAGCATGTCATATACAGCCGGGAATTCGATGATAGCCCTGCCGAACTGCTTGCGGTCTTTGGCATAAGCCAGACCTTCGTTGTAGGCAGCTTGTGAAAGGCCTACCGACTGTGCGGCAATACCCAGACGGGCACCGTTCATCAAAGCCATAACGTATTTAATCAAACCAAGCTTGCGGTCGCCGCAAAGTTCTGCCTTTGCATTCTTGTAAACCAGCTCGCAGGTGGGAGAGCCGTGGATACCCAGCTTGTTCTCGATGCGGCGCACGTCTACACCGCCTTCATTCTTATCGTAGATGAACATGGACAAGCCACGTCCGTCTTTGGTACCCTCTTCTGAACGTGCCAGTACGAGGTGGAGATTGGCGTCACCGTTAGTAATAAAACGCTTCACGCCGTTCAGGCGCCAGCAGTTGTTGGCCTCGTCATAGGTCGCTTTCAGCATTACGCTCTGCAAGTCGGAACCGGCATCCGGTTCTGTCAGGTCCATAGACATGGTCTCTCCGGCGCAGACACGCGGTATAAAACGGCTGTGCTGGTCTTCGTTACCGAATTCGTAGAGCGTTTCGATACAGTCTTGCAGTGACCAGATGTTACCGAAACCGGCATCGGCGGCGGCAACGATTTCCGCACACATGGTGTACGGAGTAATCGGGAAGTTCAAGCCACCGAAACGGCGCGGCATGGTCATACCGTTCAATCCGGCTTTTACCATGGCGTCGAGGTTCTGCTTGGTGCCGCTGGCATATTCCACACGGCCGTTGGCACAGTGGGGACCTTCTTCGTCCACGCCCTCGGCATTGGGAGCGATAATCTCTCCGGTAATCTCTCCGGTGATTTCAAGTACCTTGTCAAAAGAGTCCATAGCATCCGCATAGTCCTGCGGGGCATAGTCATACTTGTCTTTGTCTTGGTAACCGCGTTCTTTCAGTTCGCAGATACGTTCCATCATCGAGTTGTTCAGATGATACTTCAATTCGGGAACTTCGGTATAAAAATTTGCCATAATTTCTTGGTTATTTAGGTATTCTGAAGTATAGGGGTATGGTGAATTTCACTCGCTTGGCCTCTCCGTCCTGATAGCCGGGCGACCAGCGGTAGACGTCGGCAATGGCCTCGAAAGCGCGTATGGCTTCTTTGTCGATGTCATAGCGCACGGACTGGAGAATTTGGGGATGGGTCATCTTGCCTTCTTCGTCTACAACGAATCGCAGGATTACCCTTCCTTCTGCCTTTTGCTTCCAGGCGTCTTCCGGATATTTGGTAACATTGGCCACCAGTTTCATGAGGTTCTCTATTCCACCGGGGAAGGATGGAAACACGAAATACGGCTGATGTTCCATTTCAGTTCCGTGCTCGTCGAACATCTTTCCACCGGTACACTGATTCTCTGAATAGTGTTCCTCTCTACGGAGTTTCCCGTCGGGATAGTACTGCAGGAGTGTTCCGTCAAGTTTACCATCGCTGTAGCTCCGGGCCAGATGTATGGCACCGTCGGGATAATACACCATGGTCTGCCCCTCCAGGCGGTTGTCTCTATATACTTCTGTCAGGCTGTCCTTGCCATTTGCATAGAATGATGTATGCAGGCCTTCCCTTATCCTTTTGCGGGGATTGCTTTTGTATTCGGAGAAATGCCAGACATCCTTCTTTTGTCCTTCCAAAGCATACTCTTCCACCTTGATGCACTTCTTGTTTATCTTGGAAACAAGAGCATACCTGACTGCCTGGATGGAGTCGTCCGTCCATTGGTAATTCTTGTCCAACCAGAGCTTTTCTTGAGCGATAGCGGAAGATATACCTGAAAGAAGAACAAATATAAGAATCAGCCCTTTCATGATTACCTTTATTGTTATTTACTGTGTGATTTATAATATTTTATCATCTTCGGGATAACCTCTTCCACCGTACCGTTGATGACATAGTCGGCAATCGTATTGATGGGAGCGTTCTCGTCATTGTTGATGGAGATGATAATACCACTTTCCTGCATACCGGCAATGTGCTGGATTTGTCCGCTGATGCCGCAAGCAATATACAGTTTGGGGCGGACAGTGACACCGGTCTGGCCAATCTGGCGGTCATGGTCGGCATAACCGGCATCGACGGCAGCACGGCTGGCGCCTACCTCTGCATGGAGTTCTTTGGCAAGCTCGAACAACATGTCAAAACCTTCCTTGCTTCCCATGCCGTAGCCGCCGGCAATCACGATGGGAGCGCCTTTCAGGTTGTGTTTTGCCTTTTCTACGTGGCGGTCGATGACTTTTACCACATAATTCGTCTCGGGCACGTACTTGGCAACGTCGTGGTTGATGACTTCGCCCTTATAGTCAGCGTCCAGTATCTCTTTCTTCATCACGCCTTCGCGAACGGTTGCCATCTGCGGACGGTGCTCGGGATTCACAATCGTGGCAACGATGTTACCGCCGAATGCGGGACGGATTTGATACAGCAGGTTCTCGTAAACCTTGCCTTCCTTCTTGTCTTCGTGGTTGCCGATTTCCAGTGAGGTACAGTCGGCAGTCAGTCCGCTGGTCAAAGCGGAAGAAACGCGCGGGCCGAGGTCGCGACCGATAACGGTGGCGCCCATCAGGCAGATTTGCGGCTTTTCTTCTTTGAACAAATTGATGAGGACAGAGGAGTGGGGAAGGGAAGTATAGGGGAACAAGCCCGGAGCGTCGAATACGTGGAGTTTGTCTACTCCGAAGGGCAATACTTGTTTTTCAATGCCTGCCAGATTGTTGCCGGCAGCAACTGCCTCCAGTTGACAGCCCAACTGATTGGCTAATTTACGACCTTTGGTCAAGAGTTCGAGACTGACGTCGGCAACTGTTGTGCCTTCTATCTCTAAATATACAAATACATTATTCATAATCTTATCCTATCGTATGGTTAGCTAACAGTTCAACAATCAAATCTTCCACATCCTTGTCGCTGCCCGTCAGCGTTTTGCTTTCTTTGGCCTGGAATGAGATGTTCTGAATGGTCTTCACCTTGGTAGGCGAACCGCTCAGACCGCATTGTGCAAGGTCGCCGTTCACGTCGGCAACACTCCATTCCGTGATGTTCAGATAGGGATATTTCTCGTAGAGGCCGGCGTAGGCAAGCTCAGCGCCTTCCTTGGTGATGGCAGCTTTTTCCTGGGCACCGAGGGCGCGTTTGTACTTCTGCACCAGTTTGGCATTGCGCGGGCGGCAGGGAGCGGCACTTCCGTTTACGGTGATGACTATGGGCAGGGGAGCCTCAACGGTTTCCACACCACCGTCAATATGACGTTTCACGGTAATCTTCTTGGCGGCTTTATCCACGTTCAGAATCTCTTCTGCGTAGGTCACTTGCGTCAGCCCCAGCTTTTCGGCAACCTGCGGGCCTACTTGGGCGGTATCGCCGTCGATGGCCTGGCGGCCTGCGACGATCACGTCGGGCTGAATCTTGCGCAGCGCACACGAAAGAGCGTATGAAGTAGCCAGCGTATCCGAGCCGGCGAATTTACGGTCGGTCAGCAGATAACCTCCGTCGGCCCCCCGGAAAATGGCGTCGCGGATGATGTCGGCGGCACGCGGAGGACCCATGGTCAGGATATGTACCGTACTGCCTTCCGTTTCGTCCTTGAGAAACAGGGCAGCCTCGAGTGCATTCAAATCTTCGGGATTGAAGATTGCAGGCAGCGCAGCGCGGTTGACCGTCCCTTCGGGGGTCATGGCATCCTTACCCACGTTGCGGGTATCGGGAACCTGCTTTGCCAGGACAACAATTTTCAACTGTTTTTTCATTTGTACTATTTTAAATGAATAAATTTTACTCGTATCTGTATTGACCGCACGAGCGTTTCATCGCGGTCGGGGCCTACGGAAATAATCCGCACGGGCACGCCCGTTTCCCACTCGATGAACTCCACATAAGCCTTGAAGTCGGCCGGGAAATCCTCGTAGCGGCGGAATTTGCGAAGATCGCATTTCCACCCCTTGAACTCTTTATAAACAGGCACGATCGGAGCATCTACTGCATAAGGGAAACGGTCCGTACGCTCACCGCCGATCTCGTAGGCCGTAGCCACACGGATCGTGTCGAAATCGTTCATCACGTCGCTCTTCATCATAATCAACTGAGCCACCACGTTTACCATGATAGAATACTTCAAAGCTACAAG
>OGMJ01001226.1_pt1 | contig 11663 bp, 10 predicted proteins | sample 1573181 | NCBI WGS metagenome assembly OGMJ01 (sample SAMEA2582004, study PRJEB24529) | metagenome | biome: Human gut stool | place: China | collected 2011
GCGGGACCTCGATTTGGAACAACGTTACTGTTCAGGACGGAGCCACTTCCACCGTTGAAGAAGGAGCCAAAGAGACAATCAACGACGCTTATGTTGTTGCGGGTAACCGTACAAACAAGGGCGAAGTCGATGCGACCGGTGTTGAGAATACCGAAGTTGCGGGTACTCTCGACAACCAAGGAACCTCCAACTACGACGATATGACCGTTGAAGCGGGCGGCAAGTCCGACAACAGCGGTTATGAAAAGGGCGACATCCTTACGATTGCCGACGGCGGCGAACATACCAACTCCGGAACTTCTATCTGGAACAATCAGACAGTTAAGGAAGGCGGTACGTCCGTTACCGAAGAGGGCGGTAAAGAAACCATCAATGACAAATACGTCATTGAAGGCGATAAGACCAATAAGGCTGAAGTTGACGCCAAGGGCGTTGAAAATACCGAAGTTAAAGGTAACCTCGACAATCAGGGCAAGTCTGAGTACGACGATATGACCATCGGCGACGGCGGCAAATCCGACAACTCCGGCTATGAAAAGGGCGACATCCTTACTATCGACAAGGGCGGTGAACATGACAACAGCGGCACTTCCATCTGGAACAACGTTGTTGTGGCCGGCGGTGATGTAAACAACACCGGCGACATTGAAACTGAAAAACTGAAGATAGACGACGGCCTGGTCAACATCGGCGAAGGCAGTCTCAATGTCGGTGAAACTGATCTGAACGGCGGCGACCTCGTTATCGGCAACGATAAAGACAGAACCCCTGAAAACAGAGTCACGGCTGAGATCAATCCCAAAGACGACGTTATCGACACGAATATCTACGTGAAGAACAACGGCGATCTGAACCTCGGACCGAAGGGCGGACTCGATTGGGCCGACTCCATCGGATCTCCGACCGTACCGAGCGGAACACCGAGCAGACTTGTTATCACGACCAATGTGACGACAGGCCCCGGAGGTGGAATTGCAGTAGGTCCGGAAGTCTGGACGGATAAAGACAATCATGTCCAGATCGGAAACGGCGACCTCTACTTCGCCAAGGATTCTCTGACCGTTATCGACAGTTCCATCCTGACTGACGGTAAGTCTGCGTTCAACACAACTTCCGACGTTGCCAAAGTCACGGTTGAACCGGGTGCAAACCTTGTTCTCGGCAATATTGAAGAAGTCGGCGACTACACAATCGTCAACGGCTACATTACAGGCGGAAATGAATCCGACGGTATGTGGACAGGCGGTTGGACGGGCGACAACCTCTACGCTCTGCCGCAGGACGGCTCCGGTATCAATTGGATCCTTAAGCTGCATAACGACCCGAGCAAGATTTGGGTCAATGCAACGCTGGCCGATGTCCGCACTGTTTATCCTGACATTGCAATTCCGAATATCGCCAACGACGATATGCTTAACTGCAAGTCTGGTGATCCGGGTGCCGATTTCGTTTGCCGCGTACTTCGCGACAAAGAATTGGATGTTGCAGGCAAGACCAAGATTCTGAACTCTGTGGCAAATATCGCCTTCGCAGGCGGTGCTATGTCCGTAGCGATGAATGACTTGAACTCGGCAACCGATTCGATTGAAGGACGCGTCTCTATGAAGAACGAAGCCTTCACCGAAAATGGCGTAATGCGTGAATGGGAACGCGGCAACGACCTGTGGATTGACGTTATCGGCGGCAAACAGAAATACAAGAGCCTGAGCGCTACGGGTATTTCCAAGGCCGGCCATGACACCAACTCCTACGGATTCGTCATGGGCTACGACCGCAAGTTCGCAGACAAACCGATTATCTTGGGCGCTGCCTTCAGTTATAACCACGGTTCGCTTGACTCCACAGGCGACGTTCTGAAGACAAAGAACAAGTACAACTCGTTCGGTCTACACGCTTACGGTGCTTACGCTCCGGTCGAAAAGATCAACCTCATCGGTACATTAAGCTGGATGCACAACTCATCTGATATTACTCAGTCGATCAATGCAGCAGGTTTTAACAAGGCCGATGCGGATGTCAAGACGAATATGTTCAGCCTCGGCGCTCGTGCCGAAGCGACTATTCCCGCCGGAAAAGCCAATATCGTTCCGCACGCAGGTCTCAGGTACGTTTGGGCCAAGTCGGGCAACTACGATACGAAGGTTGACGGCAAGAAGGTCTGGAGCAACAAGGCTGACGCTACGAACACCTTCCAGCTTCCGATTGGTGTTGCTGTCAGAACAGACATTGCAACAGCCTCCGGTTGGAACGTTCGCCCGCAGGCCGACGTAACCGTCATCCCGCAGTTCGGCGATACGAAGCAGAAGACCAAACTGTCCAACTTCAACGGTGTCAGCGACAAGCTCTCCGGCGAATTTGCAGGCAAGTTCGGTACGAATGTGAACTTGGGCGTCCAGGCTGACAAAGGTCCGGCTACCATCGGCGTCCGCTACGGCTTCACCTGCGGTACGAAGGGTAAGGCCGACCATATGTTGAAGCTTGAAGCTCGTTATCGCTTCTAACCTAAACTCAAGCCGCTTCTTCTGAGGCGCCCTGGTTGGAAATTGTTAATAAGGCCCAAAGGTCTTATGGTTCGGTGTAGCGGGTCGGTGCAAGCCATCGACCCGCTTCTTCATTACAACTACATATTGGTCAGGTTGGACATGTAAGCAAGAGATAACCTTGTCACTTCTCAGGGATTCCTTACTGTCATGCCACTCTGAATGGGAGGGCTAACAGAACAATTAGAAACTAATAGATCACAAGGTCCCTACGCTTATTTCATAAATAAGAAAGACGGAAAAGACCGACAAATATATTGAAAAACTTGGAATTAACAAAATCCTAAACAGTATCAAGAGGACTCAAATCAGAAACAGAACTGAGGAGGGAAAGACAAGCAATGCAAGAACTAAAAATTACAATGAAAAGCGGTCAGTCGCTTTGTGTTAAAAGCGATACTAGAGACAGCAACATGACAGCAGAATTTGTGCGCTTTAGGGACAAATTTCGGCTTACTGAAGATTCAGCGGCCAAACAGGTATTTAACTTCGGAGAATTGTTGTTGATGATAAAACTATCCGAAGTGGCTGCAGTGTCCTTTGTGAGCCATCCGGAAACATCTCTCTAGATCACTGAGGGAGGCCGGCAGTTGGACATATCGTTTCTAATGCCGAATCTGCCGACCTTCGAAAGTCGGCTGCCAAGAAAGGAGAGGTCTAAAAAATCTCTCCCTTATTTTTGCGCTTTGACAACCGATTAAGGACAGGATGGCAACTTTATGTCCGACATTCCAATTTGCAGAAATAAGAATTGACCGCTTATACTTTTGAAAAAGTATTACTATTTCAAAAGTGATAAAAATGAAACAACTGATTCATAATTCCTCTTTGCCCCCGGTCGCATTCTTACCTGCCGCCAACCCCGAACCTTGCGCCTGCATTTTATTCAGCTCGTATGTCCAAGACGGACTAGAGCCCTCAGAAGTAACCTATGTGGACAATGCGCTTGATCTGAATCAGTTTCTTGTTCCCAATCCGCCTTCAACTTTCTTCGTCAGAGTTTCGGGCGATTCCATGAACAAAGCAGGGCTGGATGACGGAGATCTTCTTATTGTTGATCGTTCACTGTCGCCCAAGAACAACGACATCGTTATCATGCGAATCAATGACGAATTTACCGTCAAGCGCTTTAACAAGCAGGGTGACAAGTTCTTTCTGACTCCCGACAGCTTCAATCCGATTTATAAACCTCTGCATCCGAAATTTGGTCAGGAATGGGAGATTATCGGGGTCGTGACTTATTCAATAAAAGAACATTAAAATGGTTTTGGCTACAAAGAATCCTTAGAGTTTGCTACTTTAGGGGGCTTGCAGTCCTGCAAAGAATTTGGTAGAGGTCGTAAAAGGCGGTATCTGGAATCACTGGTAATCGTTTACCATGGCGATCAAAATTTGCCACAACTTTCCCATCAAAGTTTGTCTCTTCATAAATTACATAATAAGTAGTTTGGATTTCCCCTTTTCCGCAGTAAAAGAGCGTTCTTTTTTTAGAAGATTTTCCATGAAATATCTTTTCCTCTTCTGGAGAGTGGCGCGCATTTCCTCTCCAAATTGATACAACACCTCCATCTAACAATTCTGTTGCATCTGCAAAAATATAATTGTTGTCCCATAGCTCTACAGCATCTTTTGGAATTTCGGCCGCTGTCTGTGTCGATACTGTTAAAAGTGATAAAGATAACGCCGTTAGGACAATCGTTTTTTTCATTTTTCTCTCCTTGTTTTTTATTACTATGATCTACCTACACTAGAACGGTCAACTTATTTACGGAATAAACTTTTAACCTCCTAAGAAAGTTTTTTGATTTTATGAGAGAAAACCCGGTTCTTGCGTTTAAGAATCTTGAGAGGAACATCTCAATCACAAATCCCCTGTTTCCGAGCCAGAACTTGGAGGTCTTAAAACCTTGACTGCGTTTTTGTACGTTGTTCACTTCTTATGTCGAAGCTGAATTCCTGTTTTTGTAATTGAAAAACTATCTTAACTACGATAGCAATTATTTAAATTATTAAACCACTTGTAATAAACAATAAATGGAAAGCAAATAAAAGAACTAAGAAAAGAATCTAAAAACTAGAGAATCATTAAGAAGCAAATATAAGAAGTATAAAAATTACAAAAAATACTAGCCAAATTAACTGGCAATACTTCCAATAGATTTGTAGTATCTCCCCGTATAACCCTGATTATGAGGGACTTCCGGAAGACGGGCTACGTCAAATACTTTTCTAATATCTCCAATGGAAGAAATGCAAGACCAATACAAAAATACTTATTCAACTTCGAATGCAAGCTAAGTAATGGAGAAGAAGTACAGATAGTATTAACAATAGTTTTGTATTGTTTCACGTTTAAATTTATTATTCATGTAGTATAAAACAACGATAAAAGAGATATAATAGAAATGTAAGAAATACTTTTATTGCTTTTGAACTATGAGCACGACTGAACTGACAACCAAGACAACGGGAGACGTAACGATTTCTTCTCAGCGTCGTCAGACCAACCCGGCTGCTCTTTATCTGCTTACTCTCAGCGAAGGGAGCAGCAGAGACGGAATGGAGCAGATTCTGAAAAGAACGGCTCGATTCTTCGGTTTCGCCGATTGGACGGATTGTCCTTGGCAGACCATTACGGCGGCTCATGTCATCGGTTACCGTGCCATTCTTCAAAAACAGGGAAAGAGTCCCGCGACTATCAATCTTGTATTGGCGGCAATCAAAGGTGTTGTCAGATGTGCCTGGCAGGAAAACCTGATCTCCGATCACGAAAGGATGGTCATTGACTCCATTAAAAGTGTGAAGGGAAGTCGGGTCAGATCCGGGCGTGCCTTAACTTATGAGGAAACGGCAACACTCTTTACGGATTGTCTTGCCGAAAATACTGCGGGCGGTTTCAGAGACGCAGCGATTTTGGCCTGCGGTGTCGGTTTGGGATTGAGAAGAGCCGAGATTGCGGGAGCCAGATTAAGTAAGGTCGATGCGGCAAACCGCTCCCTGAAGATCATAGGAAAGGGCAACAAAGAAAGAGAAGTGTTTTTCCCCGAGCAGGCTTGGCTTCTTTTTGAGAAGTGGCTTCAAGTCAGAGGGACAGGCGGTTCGGATTTTGTTTTTTGTCCGATAGACAGAAGAGGAGAGATGCTCTACCACTCCGGACTTCAACCGTCTGCGATCTTACAGATATTACAGAAGCGGGGACTCAAGTCCGATTTGGAAAAGTTTTCTCCGCATGACTTAAGAAGGACGTTTGCCTGCAGGCTGCTGGACAACGGAGTGGATCTTTCGATGGTAAGGGACGCCCTCGGACACTCTTCCATCGGCACCACAGTGATTTACGACCACCGTGGAAAAGAAAAGTTGAAGCAATGTCTGAGAAACAACGTGAGGCTGTAATGAGCGGCGATACTCTTGCAACAATCTTCCTGGCAATGATGGCTATAGGGCTTATGGGTTTAGATATTTTCTCTTTCGCTTTCCTGTGCGTCATCACTTATTTCGGATACCACATTTACCACTTTTTCTTCTAATTAGATATGAACATTGTTGTGGCAAATACAAAAGGCGGAACAGGAAAGACCACCACCGCCGTCCAGTTGGCGCTCTATCTGACGGGAATCGGTAAAAAGGTTCTCTTGGTAGATGCCGACATCCAGGGTTCGGCCTTCAAAGCACTGGCCGAAAGAGGCAAGTTGGAAATAGAACCGATCCAGCCTTGTGCCTTTCTTCCTGATCCGGTGCAACTTAGAACTCAGATCAAAGCGTACCAAGCCGACTATGACCACATCATCATTGATTCCGGCGGACGCGCAGGATCTCATCTTGTGGCTTCAATCCTGTCATCCGAGGTCCTGCTTGTTCCCATCACTCCCAGCGCAGTTGATGCTTCGGCCTTGGGAGACCTGAAGGCGATTATCACGGACGCAAGAGAGGTGTTCGGTGCCGAGTTCAAGGCGCTGTCTTTCATTTCAATGGCGGATGTTTCGGGTTCCGACAACTTCCTCACGGAAAAGCGGATCAGAAGAAGCGGATTCTTGGAATTTTTGGATGCTTCGTTGCGTCAGCGAAAAGCCTTCCGGAATGCACCCGCTCTGGGCGTCGGTGTTTACGAAATGAAGAATCCGGACTCTAAAGCCTGCAACGAAATCAGAAGATTGGCTCAGGCGATTTTCACTACAGACGAAGAAAAACAGAATTCTTAAATAGAAAGGTATAGGCATGAACCAAATTGATGTCAGAAAAAGCTTGAGAGACAATGCAGAGCAGGGTATTTCGGAAGCAGAAAAAAGGTTCTATCAGAACTATGACGATAGGATTGTCCAAGTAAAAAGCGGGTTTACCGTCCCCGTTCCGGAAGAAAAAGCAGTCCCGGCGGAATTGCCCGAGGTGAATCCTCAGTCTGCACCAATAGGGAATCTCGGCACAGTGAACAATCTTCCGCCGATTGTTGAAAACAAAACAATGCCCCTTCCCGTGGCAGAGCAGGAGGTTTCCCAGCCTAAGGAAAATCTTCCGGAGCCGTCTGCAAAGGTTTCCGAAAACCTTTCCCGCAAAGAAGGATTTATCCGTCTTCGTGAAAAACTCCTAAGCAATAAATGCAGGATGATGAAGAGCTGCCATTTCACTATTTCTCTTCCCATTGAACTGAAAGATCTGATAGAAGACATTTCGGTTACTTACCACTATCCGAGAAGCACCGTCGTCCAATGGCTGCTTATCGAAGGGTTGAACAATGAGTTCGACCTCAAAACAGAAAAACAATTCAATCTCAATCAACAGGATTAAAAAATGAAAAACAAACTTCTTTTGGCTGTTATTGCCGTATCCTCCTTGCTGACTGCCTGCGGACATGTATCCAACGCAGTTCTCTCCGAACAGGAGCTTCTCGATAAAGCAGAGTTTGCAACAGGCATTTCCAGAGACCAATTAACGCTGGTTGAGCGTTCCGGCTCTTTGGATGCGGTTGAGTACCGCGTGGCTACCAAGAAAGGCCGGCAATTCAGATGCTATTTCACTTCCGCCTTGGCAGTGACTTCTGACGCAGTATGTCAGGAAATCACAAAAGATGGGAAAAAGACCACAAAGCAGAAAAAAGGAGACTGCAACGCGCTTCTGAAGGCTGCCGGGAAGTGTTGATCCCTTAACTTGTTGAAATAAAGAGAGCCGAAAAAAGACCGTATTGAAACATTCAATTTCAGGTTTCTAAATGGCTCTCTGTCAGAAAAGGAAAATACCGTTTTAAGCGCTAAGTTGTGGTCAAAAGCACATAGTTCTTTCTCGGAACAAAAATTGAAGACAAAGGCAAAGAAATAATGAAACCTTCTTTACAAGAGAAAATCGCTCTGTTTATTTTTCACAACGACGACAATATCGTGCTTGCTTTCAAGCTTGTGGGAATAGTTATTCTGTTTTCCTTGACTGTCCTAATGATTTGGTTCGGCCTTTTTTATGATGTTGGTTCGGAATTTTTGTGCCAGTTCCTTTTACCGATATTGGCGGTGCTTGAGGTTGTTTCTTTGCTTCTTTTTCTCGGAATGTTCAGCCTGATGGTCTGGAGCTTACTTGTTGAATCCGGCCCTAACTTCATGTGGACGATTTACGGCGTCCTTGCAGGTTTCATTTTTTTTGCAGCTACAGCGACGCATTCCATGGCAGAGCAAAAGATTACTCAGATGCAGGAGGACCAACTTTGCCAAGTTTGTGTTGAGGCTCCGGCCACAACTTCAGCCGAGAAAATAAAGCCCGGAAAATAACGGAAATCCCAAAAATAAACCCCAACTGTCGGAGGAGATTGATAATGTTGAACCAAGTCCTGCTTTTTATTGTGTTCCTTGCGGGGATCTTGTGTTTGCTGATCGCAGGTCCCAGATTTCTTTTTCACCGCGATAAACCGGCAGCCTATTTTTTTATGGCGATGGGTCTGTTCTTTTGGGGAACTTTTGTCTTTCTTGCCTTCGTCTGACAAGCTAATGCCGTAATATTGCAAAAATTATTCTCAAATATTCATTGGAGGAAAAAATGAACAAAACAGAATTGATCGCAGCAGTTGCCGAGTCTGTCGGCAAAAACAAATCCGAAGTCAAAGACATTCTGGACGCTTTGACTGCACAGATCGTCAAGGCCGTTAAGGAAGGCGACGAAGTTGCTTTGCTGGGTTTCGGAACCTTCAAATCCGCCAAGCGTGAAGCCCGTACCAGCCGCAATCCGGCTACAGGCGCCGAGATTCATATTCCCGCTTGCGTTCAGCCGAAATTTGTTGCGGGGAAACTCTTCAAGGACGCTTTGAATACCAAGTAATTCTTTGTTGAGCAACTCCGGGCCCGCTTTCCATAGCGGGCTTAGTTTCCCTCCTGAAGCTACACTCAATTAGTGTTAAATTGATGCTATCCACAATAACGTTCGGATTCGAGCTCCTAATTTTTTCACTCAACTTTTTAAATATCAAAGAAGGATTTGAAATGAAACAAGATCAATCTGGGGTTTATAAAAAGAGTGAGGTATAAGTTCAAGTGGCATACGGTTTTGAGAAAGTCTATTGTCCTACGACTTTGTTTTTTGGTAGCTCTTACAGCTAAAAGGTCAATACTGATTCAGAAGGAGCCCATGAAAATAGTAATAATTATGTTGCCTTAAGCTATCCAGCTTTTCTAAAAATGCTTTGTTCAATTCTTCGCCTAAAAAGCTATCATAAGGATCAATAAGATGATCCTTCTTGTAAATTCTTTTACTTGCCATGGCATAGGAAAATAAAAGGGTTTTTAAAAAGTTTGCTAAGGTGTCCATGTCCTCTGATAAGATTTCTTTTTTATAGTACTTTTTATAAAGATTGTATTTCCAGCTTAATGTCAAAAAATCAATAAAAAATATGTAAAGATAATTCGGGGTGTATGTTAAGAGGCTCCTACAATGTTTTTTTGCCTTATTTCTTAACACTTGGTCTTCTTGAAGGAATGTGTCTTTTTTTTCAAGCAGTTCATTTGAGAATGAACATCCTGCAATTACCATTGGAAAAGATTTATAGAGCGAGGAAGAGAAAAAGAGTGATTGTTGAAGATTCTCATAAGACCTCTCAATGAGGACCAGATCGAATTCCTCAGGCTTTAACATTTTTAAGACGGCTTCTTTTTTATCATCGCTCATAAAATCTGGGTTTAATCTTTTTAATTTACCAATTCCCTGATAACGGAATGAATATCTTTCCCAAAGTTTATCTTCAAGTAAACCTCGCTTGAATTCTTTGTAGGAATAAAATAATCTAATGCTAGCTAATAATTGTCTGAATTGTTCGGAAAAGTCTGAGTCTTCAAGGCTTAAACAGTTGAAATTTTTACTTAAAAAACTTATAAAATAATTTCTATAGATTCCAGTTTTGAGGTAGGCGTTGAGGGTTCTGTCTTTGTCTTGACTCTCTAGTTTTGATATGAAGTCTCCTAAGCATTCAATGCCCGTTTTGCCTGTCAATAAATGTTGAGATGATATTCCTCGAAGATTTTTTCTGAGGAAATTTATCCATAGTGAAGATAAGGGAGTACCATTATTGATTAAGAATCTCGATTCTTCTGGTAATTTTTCACAACGTAAATAATTAACTAAACTTTGGTCTAACGCGAAAGAATTGAAGGCCTGACGGAATTGCTCGAAGCTTTTGCAATCTTGAAATCGCGTTTTTAAATCCAATAAAAATATAAGGTCAGTTGGTCGGCGAAGCTTGTTTTCTATTGCTGCTATTATTTTATTTGCGGAAGAAACAAGTTGTTTAGTATCGGCTGTTTCAACTGATAAATTAATATCACAAATTTTGGCCCCATCAGAAAAAGAATCGCCTTTAAGAAAATCGATGAATATTGGTCTTTCGTTACCGAGAGGATTGTCATTTGGCCATGGTCCTTTTTTTACTGGTTCTTCTGTTTTTTCAGGCTCATCTAATTCGTTTTGTTTCTCTTCGGAAGAGGGATAAGGTTCATCAAATGCGGACCAGTAGTCTAATCCAACTGTGTTGCCTACTATTTGACGCTCGTAAAACTTTTCAGTGAGGCCTGAAGACATATTTATTTCCAAAAGTTGTGTGGAAGCAGGTGAATACCCACAAAAAAGGGTGAAACTTTTTTGTGGGTAGACGAAAATATCAATTGCGTAGCGACTGCACGAAGTGCAAAAGCTAAAAAACGGCCCTAGATTCTAGTTTCACCGCCAAGAAGGAATTATAACTTGTAATATGCTCGTAACCTTAAAAAGACAATTTAGAGCCTCCAGAGAGAATTGCTTATTTATCGGTGTCGATAAGGACTTTGTATTTGACGGCTCAACAAAATACCCCTTAGTTGATTATTGTTTGTCTGTTGCCCCCCAATCCGAATTTTTTGTTTGTACCAGGAAAGAAGCGTCATTATTGCTTAACACAATGGTTTTACCAGGAGTGAAAATCCAAATTCTTGAAATATCCCTTCCTTTTCTTGTTGACGTTAAATATTTAAGCGATTGTCGTCAAAATTTTAAACAATTGCGAAGATTGGTTAAAAAATTCCAATCTTTTGTCCCAATGGGATTTTTTGGAACCTTACAAAACAAGTATCACCAAAAATTATTAAAGAAAATTCCGCAGAAAGAAGAATTGGACAAGTTCTTTATGAATGCTCCTCATTCTTCTCTACAGGAGGCTTATATTTTCAAGGAATTAAGGAAGAATAGAACTATATTAGCCTTTGACTTCAACTCAATGTTTGGTTGGGGCTTGTTAGGTGCCTTTTCAAATCCTTTAACGCTTAAATATAAAGTAATCAATAAAGAATTAAAAGACATTCCCGAACTATCTTTGGGTACATATAAAGTAGAATTTCAAGGCGCAGATGATTTTATAAAAAAATTTTTTCCTTTTACAGTTTCAAAGATAGGCAAGAGTTATTACTTCAACTTAAATGAGAGAGAAAGTTGGATTGGCTGGTTAACAGTAGATGAGTTGAAGTTTTATTCAAAACATTTTAGAAGAATTTTCGTTTATGAAGGGGTTATAAGCAAAGAAGAGATTAAACATCCCTTCGCAAGCATTTGTAGAAGATTATATAAACAACGAAATCATTTTAAATCCCCATCTAATAACGCTTACTCCACGTTGTGCAAATTAGAAAT
>OGMJ01001228.1_pt1 | contig 11618 bp, 10 predicted proteins | sample 1573181 | NCBI WGS metagenome assembly OGMJ01 (sample SAMEA2582004, study PRJEB24529) | metagenome | biome: Human gut stool | place: China | collected 2011
AGCTTAATGTAGAAAAAACAGTTGTACTTGGTTACAGAACTTCCACTTTCTTAAAAGACGAATTTGAGGCTGTCTGTGATGTAAAAGTTGCAACAGAAGACGGAAGTCAGGGAGCAAAGGGAACCGTTATTGATGCCATTGAAAAATATGGTGTTGAAGGAAAGGTAATCTATGCCTGTGGACCAATGCCAATGTTAAAAGCTCTCGCAGTTTATGCCGAAGAACACGGAATGGAAGCACAAATTTCCTTAGAAGAGAGAATGGCATGTGGAATCGGCGCCTGTCTTGGCTGTATCTGCAAGACAAAGGAAAAAGACCATCACACAAACGTAAACAATACTCGAATCTGTAAAGATGGTCCGGTATTTGATGCAAAGGAGGTAGTGTTTGCATGAATTTAGAAGTAACATTAGCGGGAAAGACATTTAAAAATCCTGTGACAACTGCCTCAGGAACATTTGGTTCAGGTATGGAATATTGTGAGTATGTAGACCTTAATAAATTAGGTGCGGTCACAACTAAGGGTGTGGCAAATGTACCTTGGCCGGGCAATCCAACACCTAGAATAGCAGAGACTTACGGTGGAATGATTAATGCAATCGGACTTCAAAATCCGGGGCTTGATACATTTGTAAAGAGAGATATTCCATTTCTTAAGCAGTATGATACTAAGATAATAGTAAATGTGTGTGGAAAGACAGAAGAAGATTACGTTGATGCTGTGGAAAAGTTAGGCGAACAGCCAGTTGATATGCTTGAGATTAACATATCCTGCCCTAATGTAAAAGAGGGGGGTATTGCTTTCGGACAGGTTCCAGCTTCAGCAGAGCGTATTACAAAGGCGGTAAAAAAGGTTGCCAAGCAGCCTGTAATTATGAAGTTAAGCCCTAATGTGACAGATATTACAGAGATGGCTAAAGCTGTTGAGGCAGGTGGTGCTGATGCGGTATCCCTTATTAATACATTAACAGGAATGAAGATTGATATTAATAGAAGAACATTTGCTGTTGCCAATAAGACAGGCGGTCTTTCAGGTCCAGCTATAAAGCCTGTTGCAGTAAGAATGGTATATCAGGTTGCCAATGCTGTAGCACTTCCTATTATTGGAATGGGAGGAATTGCAAATGCAGATGATGCACTTGAGTTTATTATGGCAGGTGCGACAATGGTATCAGTTGGTACAGCTAATTTTAATGACCCTCTTACAACAATTAAGGTTGTGGACGGAATAAGAGATTATTGTGCTAAAAATGGAGTAGCAGATATTAACGAGCTTATTGGCTGCGTTAAGTAAAATTATAATTTAACAAAGACTTTACATAGATTTCTTGTAGCAGTGGTATTGCATTTTACATACCACTGCTATTCTTTTATCTGTCGATAAGACATAGACCTTTAAAAAGAAAAGTGAGGAAAAAATTTATGAGAAATATGAATTTTAAGAAAAGCGCAGCTGTAATTCTTAGTACAGTATGTATGGTAACAGCACTTGTTGGCTGTGGAAGCAGCAGTGCAGATAATGGAGCTGATGCAGACTCTAACCTTAGCGGAAGCATAACAGCAGCAGGTTCATCAGCATTAAAGCCACTTGTTGATGATGCGGCAGACCTTTTTAATGAAAAATATCCAGATGTTAACATAACAATCGATGCAGGTGGTTCTGGTGAAGGACTTAAGCAGGTATCAGAGGGAACAGTTAACATTGGTAACTCTGATGTAGAGGCAGCAGAAAAGCTTGATGCAGCTAAGGCAGCAGAACTTGTAGACCATAAGGTATGTGTAGTAACAATGGCACCTATCGTAAACAAGGACGTAACAGCAGGTGGTGTTAAGAACCTTACAAAGGCACAGCTTACAGATATTTTTACAGGAAAGATTACTAACTGGAAAGAAGTTGGTGGTGCTGATGAAGCAATTGTACTTATCACTCGTCCAGAATCTTCTGGTACAAGAGCAACATTTAAGAAATATGCATTAGACGGTGCAAGCGAAGCTTCTAACAAGTCAATGGAAACAGATGATTCAGGTGTACTTTTACAGAATGTTAAGACAACAAAGGGTGCTATCGGATATGTAGCTTTATCTTACCTTGTAAGCAACCCAGGCGTTGATACAGTATCAATTGATGGTGTTGAACCAACACTTGAGAATACATATGCTGGCAAATACCCAGTATGGACATACGAGCATATGTACACAAAGGGCAACGCAGATGAAGTATCCCAGAAGTTCCTCGACTACATCACATCAGATGAATACGGCAAGAAAATGGAATCATTAGGCTACGGCGTATCATCAAAGATGACAGTAAAAGAACACTAAAAAATAGTTGTTACCCCCTTATTTAAAAAGTAAGATAAAATCTTACAAATCATCAGCAACCCAAATTAAAAGATTGAAAGAAAATCAATCAAAAACACAAAGAAATAGGTTATCAAATAAGTAACCAGTTTAGGCGAGCAGATTTCCTGCCCGCCTAAACGCATAGAAATTAATAACATATAAAATGAAAATGTAAAAAAGAAATAACAAAGAGCAAATAACGAAGAATAAATAACAAAGAGTAAAGAAGATACATAAAGCTGATAAATAATTCAACGCGGGTTAATCGCAATCCAGTTGTGTGGAGTGTTATATTGCAAGCTGGGTACTGTTGAAACCGTCGGCACTTAGCGGCTGTCCTTTAGCCGCTTAGTACCGCTACGGTTTCAAGTAGCGCAAGCGTGCCCAGCGGTAATATAACACCCCGCACAACGTCCGTTATTATTAATCCCCCCGCCGTTGAATAATAACAGCCACATTTTATATGTTAAGAATGGAGAAAGTATGAATATTAAAAGAGGTATGTTTACCAAAGAGTACCTGTGGCGTACAATCGTCACCCTGTGTGGTCTTTTCGTTATAGTGCTTACTCTTGGAATAGGTGGATTTCTTGTATACAAGGGTTCAGGAACATTCTTAAAATTCAATCATTCAATCGGTGAGTTCCTGTTTTCACCTGACTGGGCACCTATAGACAATATGGAAGGCGGCGGTTCAGTAGGTACACTTATATTTATAGTAGGTTCATTAAGCACCTGTGGTCTTGCACTGCTTATTGCAACACCATTTGCACTTGGTTCAGCTATATTTATGACAGAGATTTCACCTAAATTTGGTGATAAATTTTACCGCCCTGTAATCCAGATATTTGCAGGAATTCCTTCAGTAGTATATGGCTGGGTCGGACTTACCGTGCTTGTGCCATTTATAAGAGATATGTTTCACAGACAGGTAGGACATTCAATATTAGCGGCAGGTATTGTGCTTGCAATAATGATATTCCCTACAATAACAAGTGTGTCAGCAGATGCAATCAGGTCAGTTCCTAAAGATTACAGAATGGGTGCTTATGGAATGGGCTCAACACGCTGGCAGACAATATATAAGATAGTGCTTCCAGCTTCCGCTTCTGGAATATTCTCAGGCATAATACTTGGTCTTGCAAGAGCATTTGGTGAGGCATTAGCAGTTGCGATGGTAATAGGACAGACAACCGCACTTCCAGACAGCATATTCTCAACAACCAAATCACTTACAACAGAGATAACAGCCCAGATGGGAAATGCGATGGAAGGTGGAGAAACTAAGACAGCGTTGTGGACACTTGCATTGCTTTTGTTCCTTATATCACTTTTGTTCATATTTTTAATACATTTTCTGTCTGCTAAGCAGTCAGAGGAATCTGGAAATAAAAAGAAGAGTGCAAAGACTAATTAAAATCGCCCGTTAAAGTTAATAAAGGGTGAAAATGGATATTAGTGCGCAGAAGCGTGCACAGAAATGGAGATTATATGAATAGGATAAAACGTGCCAAGGCACAGGATAAAGTAATGACAGTTATATTTTACTGCATAGCCGTATTCTTCTTTGTGCTTCTTGCGGCATTTGCCGGATATGTAATTATTAAGGGCTTTGCTGGTGCAAAACCTTCAATGTTCGGCTTTACAAGGCGTGGTGCTATAGGCAACCAGCTTTTTAATACGATATATCTTGTATTCTTGTCATTGCTTATAACAGTACCGATTGGAACATTTGCAGGAATATATCTTGCAAAATATGCCAAGGGAGGACTTATTACAAAGTTCATAAGAATATGTATAGAGACACTTTCGTCACTTCCATCTATTGTTGTTGGTTTATTTGGCTACCTCATCTTTCTTGTAATTATAGGACTGGATAAAAGCCTTATGGCTGGAGCATTGTCCGTATCAATCATAACACTGCCACTTATAACAACAACAACAGAGGATGCCATAAAAGGACTCCCTAAGGGATATTTTGAAGCGGGTATGGGACTTGGTTCAACACGCTGGCAGGCAATATTCCACATATTACTGCCAGCCTGCCTTCCAAGAATTATGACAGGTGTAATACTTGCGGCAGGACGAGGCTTTGGTGAAGCGGCAGTTCTTTTGTATACAACAGGTTCAGGAACTAACATAAGATGGGGCAACTGGAATCTTGCATCATCAACCTGTCCACTTAACCCATTTCGTTCAGCAGAGACATTATCATTGCAGATATGGGATTTACAGGTTAATGGACAAAATCAGGACCTGGCTAACCTTGCATCAGCAGTACTTCTTATACTTGTGCTTGCATTCAGCATAGGAGCTAATGTGTTAAGTAATAAGATAAATAAGAAGAACTCTGGTGAGAAAGCGTAGAAATGAGGGTAAATATGAGTAATATAGATATGAATAAGAATTCTGAAAATGGAAGCAGTAATTATACAGGTGATGATAAATTTGTAATCAAAAATCTTAATCTTCATTATGGAGATTTTCACGCATTAAAAAATATTAATATGAATATTCCTAAAAATCAGATTACAGCATTTATTGGACCATCTGGATGTGGTAAATCTACATTTTTAAAGACACTTAACAGAATGAATGACTTAATTGAGGGTGTTAAGATTGATGGTGAAGTATACCTTGACGGAGCCAATATATTTACAGAGATGGACGACATAACATTAAGACACAGGGTTGGAATGGTATTCCAGCAGCCTAATCCATTTCCTAAAAGCATATATGACAATATAGCTTACGGACCAAGGTTATTTGGAGTGCACAAGAAAGCAGAACTTGATATTATAGTAGAAAAAGCTTTAAAGCAGGCTGCTATATGGGATGAGGTGAAGGACAGACTTAAAAAGTCAGCTCTTGGACTTTCAGGTGGACAGCAGCAGAGATTATGTATTGCAAGAACTCTTGCAGTTGAACCTGAGGTTATTCTTATGGATGAGCCAACATCAGCCCTTGACCCAATATCAACTTCAAGAATTGAAGACCTTGCGATTGAGTTAAAGAATGATTATACAATAATAATGGTAACACACAATATGCAGCAGGCGACAAGAATATCAGATAATACAGCCTTCTTCCTGTTAGGAGAGATGATTGAATACGATAAGACAGAACAGTTATTCTCTATGCCTAAGAACAAGAAGACTGAGGATTATATCACAGGACGTTTTGGCTGATAATTACATATTTTAGTACCTTGTTATTAAAATCTTTAAGAAGTATAATGAAGTTAATTAGTTGTAATGTGATTAATTAATATAGATATACAAATGCGAGGTATTTATTATATGGGATATGTAAAATTCGATATGCACTGTCATACAGCCGAGGGTTCAGTAGATGCCAAGGTTGGGATAGATGACTATATCAAGATACTTAAGAGCAAAGGTTTTAACGGAATGGTTGTAACAGACCATGACTCATATGATGGATATGATGCGTATCTTTCATATGGTAAGAAATATGATGATTTCGTGGTATTAAGAGGCATAGAATATGATAGTCTGGAGTTCGGACATTTTATAGTTATTCTTCCACAGGATACACCTAAAGAGGTGTATGAGCTTATGAGATATAAGGGTCTTACTTTAGATAAGCTTATATATATTGTCCATTGTTGTGATGGAATATTAGGACCTGCACATCCTTATGGAGAACCATTTATGAGCTTTGCATCTACTATGTACTGGAATCAGTCAAAGCAGATTGCACATATGGTTCATTTTGATTTCGTAGAAGGTTATAATGCCTGCGAGAGTGAGAAAAGCAATAAGTATGCAAGAAAGTTCGCCAAGGGGTGCAGGGTAGCACTTACAGGCGGAAGTGATGCCCATAACAGTAATTGTGTTGGTATGGGATATGCACTTATTCCAGATACAATAAAGACAGAGGACGACCTTATAAAATATTATAAAGATGGCAATCATCCTAAGGTTGGTGGAACAAGATATATATATACAACCAAGGACAAGATAGGAAAGCTTAACAAAGTGCTCGTATATTCTTTTTATATGTATAACAAGATTGGAGCGATGTTTAAGTATCCTAAGAGAGCGAAAGCATTCAGAAGTGCGTTAAGGGCATTAAACAGACGTTTTATAATATATAGAAAAAGATAATCTGTAATGACCAGGGAATTCATCATATTAACTTAATAGAACCTGTCAGCAATATTGAAATAATTGAGTGTTAGACCGTGTGCCAATAGAAGCACAGGAAAAGAGGTTAATATGAGAAATAGATTTGACAGACAGTTAGTACAACTTAATAATGAATTAATTGAAATGGGTGGTATGATTGAGAAGGCTATATCTGATACAGTAAAGGCACTTGTTAACCAGGATATTGAGCTTGCTTCAAATGTAATAGAATATGACGAGGAGATTGACCATCAGGAACGTGAGATTGAACAGTTATGTCTTAAGTTATTATTACAGCAGCAGCCGGTTGCAAAGGATTTACGACTTATATCAGCAGCATTAAAAATGATTACAGATATGGAAAGAATAGGGGACCATGCAACTGATATTTCAGAGATTACAATAGAACTTTCTAAAGAATCATATATTAAGAAGCTTGACCATATACAGCAGATGGCTAAAGAAACTATGGTAATGCTAGTACAGAGTGTTGAAGCATTTGTTAACAAGGATATGGATAAGGCGAGGGCGGTTATCGCACACGATGATGTTGTTGATGATTTATTCAACAAGGTAAAGGCTGAGCTTATAGCTATGATTCACGAAGATGTTAATGCAGGTGAGCAGGCATCAGATCTGCTGATGGCTGCCAAGTATTTTGAGAGAATAGGGGATCACGCGACTAATATATCAGAATGGGTTATATTCTCTATAACAGGTCAGCACCCAGATGATAAATAATAATCAATAATGGTTATTTAACATTAATTTTACATTTTACATTGAATTTACATAAGGTTCATATAAGTTTCATATAACTGTTTTACACTCCAAAATGTAAACAAAAAGTAAAGTCTATAAGAAATTTTGGAGGAAAAATGGATATATTTGGTGTATTAGCATTACTTGGAGGATTGGCGATATTCCTCTATGGAATGGATTTATTAGGTGAAGGCTTAACGGGAGCATCAGGAGGAAAGTTAGAGAATATACTTGAAAAGCTTACTTCTAACCCGATAAAGGCTGTTCTTTTAGGAGCTGGTGTTACAGCGGTTATACAGTCATCATCAGCGACGACCGTTATGGTTGTAGGTTTTGTTAATTCAGGTATTATGAAGTTAAGACAGGCAATTGGCATTATAATGGGTGCTAACATAGGTACTACCATAACTTCATGGATATTAAGCCTTACTGGTATTGAGAGTGATAATTTATTTATAAGAATGTTGAAGCCAACATCATTTTCACCAATCCTTGCAGTTATTGGTGTTGTGATGCTTGTATTCCTAAAGAAAGACAAATTTAAAAATCCAGCTAAGATATTTATTGGATTTGCACTTCTTATGTATGGTATGGAAGCTATGAGTTCATCTGTAGAGCCGCTTGCCGAAGTTCCACAGTTTCAGGCTTTATTAACAACATTTAAAAACCCAATACTTGGTATGATTGCAGGACTTGTATTTACAGCAATAATACAGAGTTCATCAGCTTCAGTTGGTATATTACAGGCATTATGTTCTACAGGAATATTAAGCTATGCAACTGTTCTTCCTATAATAATGGGACAGAATATCGGTACTTGTGCAACAGCTATGTTATCAAGTATTGGTGCAAGCAAGAATGGTAAAAGAGCAGCTATAGTTCATCTGTACTTTAATGTTATAGGTACAGTTGTATTTATGACGGTGTTCTATACAGTTAATATGTTTGTACATTTTTCATTTCTGAATGATACAGCTAATGAGATGGGAATTGCGGTAATACATACAACCTTTAATATTATTACAACTGCACTTCTTCTTCCGTTAAGAAATGTGCTTGAGAAGCTCGCATATATGACTATAAGGGTTGATGATGAGGAAAAGGCTCTTATGGAAAGACAGAGTGTTAATGAATTTGCACTTTTAGATGACAGATTTCTTGAGTCACCAAGCCTTGCAGTTGAACATTGTAAGACAGTTATAGGCAATATGGCTGATATATCAAGGGAGTCATTATTTACAGCACTTGGACTTATCGGTAATTATGATGAGAATAAGGCATTGTATGTTGGTGAGCTTGAGAGCAGGGTTGATAAATATGAAGATGAGCTTGGTACATATATTATGAAGATAAGTACCAAGATACTTAATAAAGATGACTCAGAGACACTTAATATGGTGCTTCACAGCATAGGCGATTTTGAAAGAATTTCAGACCACGCCTGTAATCTGTGCGACTCTGCAAGAGAATTGCATAATAAGCAGATGGAATTCTCGCCTAAAGCTAAGACGGAGTTAGATATATTATGTTCGGCAGTAAGAGAGGTTGTAGATATATCTTTTGATTCCTTTAAGACTAATAATATTAAAGAAGCAGATAAAGTTGAACCATTAGAAGAACTTATCGATACATTAACAGTTGAGCTTAAGGCAAGACATATAAGAAGATTAAGAGAAGGAAAATGTACTATTGAACTGGGATTTGCACATTCAGATATTCTTAATAATCTTGAGAGAGTGTCAGACCATTGTTCTAATATAGCAGTAGATGTTATCCAGTCAGATAAGGAAAATTTTGATACACACGAATATCTTGATGCAATGAAGAACAGGGATAACCAGCAGTTTGCAAGAGAGTATAAAGAATACAAGGAAAAATACAGACTTCCAGAAACTAGAAAATTTGTGTAAAGCGTAGATATCAGCGGATACATTTTGTGTAATCTTTTAAAGATAAAATGTATTAATATGCTGAAATCTGTCGCAGAAATCGAGGATATTATGGCATATGTATATGTTGTTGAAGATGATAAAAATATAAGCGAGATTGAAAGCTTTGCTTTAAAGAATGCAGGACATACAGTTGCTGAGTGTGCAAGCGGCAAAGAATTCCATAAGCTTATGAGAGACAGAATACCAGATATGATACTTCTTGATGTTATGCTTCCAGATGAAGATGGATTAGAGATATTAAGAAAGATAAGACAGACTCCAGAAACAAGAAGAGTTCCTGTTATAATGGTTACAGCTAAGACAACAGAGCTTGATAAAGTTAAAGGACTTGACCTTGGAGCTGATGATTATATAACCAAACCATTTGGAATTATGGAATTAATATCAAGAGTTAAAGCACTTCTTAGAAGGACAGGAAGTTCTGATGAAGAGAAGCTTATAGGAATTGGAAGTCTTTTTATTGATGATGAAAAACGAGTTGCATATGTCGATGATAAACCTGTTGAGCTTACTTATAAAGAGTATGAATTATTAAAATATCTTGCACTTAACCGTGGAATTGTCTTGACAAGAGATAATATAATGGACAGAATATGGAGTACAGATTACGAGGGTGAGTCAAGAACTCTTGATGTTCATATCAAGACATTAAGACATAAGCTTGGTGCGGCTGGTAATTATATAAAGACTGTCCGTAATGTAGGATATTTTATGGATGATGAGGCCAGATAATGAAAAAAAGAATTAATCTTTTGTATATGATAATGGCACTTGTTACTATTGTGGCATCTGTATCTATAGCGTGTACTGTGTTCTACAATGTACTAAAGCATGAAGTGCTTGAAGATATGCACAATTACATAGATGTGTTTATTGGTGCAGATGCCTGGGGAATGGTAACAGACCCTGATAATATAGTTGAACAGAAGGTAATTGATAATTACGATGGAAATCTTAGAATAACATTTATTAATTCACAGGGTTATGCGGTAGTCGATACACTTGTTGATATTGATAAAATGGAAAATCATAACGAACGTCCTGAGGTTGTTGCGGCTAGACGGAATGGTTATGGATGTGACATAAGAAGGTCCGTAACACTTAATAAGAATTCTTATTATTATGCAGTTGCACTTGATAATGGATATGTGCTAAGAGTTTCAAGGGAAGTAAGCAGTATGACGAGTATTATGACAAGTATGTTCCCTGTTATAATTGTGTTATGTGTAATTCTCTTTATAATCTGTATGATAAGTTCACATTTTCTGACAAAAAGCATTGTTGAGCCGATTGAGTATCTTGCCAATAATATGGATGCTTCGGAGTCGGTTAAAGTATATAAGGAGCTTGTTCCATTTGTTACAACTATTAAAAGGCAGCATGAGGATATTATGCGCAATGCCAATATGAGGCAGGAATTCACGGCAAATGTTTCGCACGAATTAAAGACACCGCTGACATCAATATCAGGTTATTCTGAGCTTATTGAAAGTGGTATGGCGGCAGGTGATGATGCCAAGAGATTTGCAGGTGAAATACATAAAAGCTCACAAAGACTTCTCTCACTTATCAATGATATTATAAGAATATCAGAGCTTGATGCCATATCGACAGAAGAAATATTCGAGACAGTTAATCTGTATGAAACAGCCAGGTCAACGGTGCAGATGCTTGAGATAAGTGCACAGAAGCACAGTATTATTATTGATGTTACAGGAAGTGATGTTAAAATTACTGCTGATAAGCAGATGCTTGAGGAGCTTATATATAACCTGTGTGATAATGCGATACGTTACAATAATCCGGGTGGAAAAGTTAAGGTATCTGTGTATACAAGACAGAATAATGGTGTGACAGAAAATGTTCTTGAAGTAGCAGATAACGGTATAGGAATACCTAAGGAACATCAGGACAGGATATTTGAAAGATTTTACAGAGTTGATAAGAGCAGGTCAAAATCTACTGGTGGTACAGGACTTGGGCTTGCGATTGTAAAGCATATAGTAGCCAAACACCATAATGCACATATAGAGCTTGAAAGTGAATTAGGAAAGGGAACTACTATAAGAGTTGTATTTGCTGATAATATGACAGTATAGGCAGTATACTGATTTGATATTAGTAGGTATCAAAGTCGTGGCTTTTGACCCCGGCATCATTATATAATTAAATATACAAATATTGTAGTTAAAGTATGTAAATATTGCAGTTAAATATGTAAATAAAGGTTGACGTTCGCTTATTAATTGATTATCTTATACGAGGTAAGTTAGTTAAGAAATGGAGCGTCAATTTTTTATGAGTAAATTATTAGCAGATAAAAAGAAATTATTTGATATTGATAAGGATAATCTGCTGTTTCACAATAAAGCACTGTTTGCACTTCTCATACCAATAGTTCTCGAACAGCT
>OGMJ01001229.1_pt1 | contig 11614 bp, 9 predicted proteins | sample 1573181 | NCBI WGS metagenome assembly OGMJ01 (sample SAMEA2582004, study PRJEB24529) | metagenome | biome: Human gut stool | place: China | collected 2011
ATGCATCACTAGTACACGATCGCTAAGGCCGAGCACTTCAGGTAATTCGGAAGAGATGACAATAACGGCAATACCCTGCTGGACGAGTTGGTTAATTAATTTGTAGATCTCGTATTTCGCGCCAATATCGATACCCCTGGTGGGTTCATCAAGAATGAGAATGCGCGGGTTAAGTAACAGACAGCGAGCGAGGATCGCTTTTTGCTGATTGCCGCCGCTCAAACGTCCAATAGCAAGGTCGGGGGACGACGTTTTAACTTTGAGTTGCTGGATTGATTCCAGAATACATTTTTGCTCTGCCGCGTCATCAAGCTGGCTAATGCCACCGGTAAATTTATTGAGTGCGGCGAGGGTAATATTTTTACCAACCGCCATTACCGGAACGATGCCGTCGCGCTTTCTGTCTTCGGGTACCATCGCAATCCCCTGGGCGATGGCTTGCTGACAGTTACGAATATCTACCTGTTTGCCATCAATATAAATTTTTCCTTCCCATTGTCCGGGCCACACGCCAAACAGGCACTGAATGGTCTCGGTACGTCCGGCACCAACGAGTCCGGCAATACCCAGTATTTCGCCACGTTTCAGGGAAAACGAGACATCATTAACTCGTTTAATATGACGATTAACCGGATGCCATGCCGTCAGATGTTCAATACGTAATATTTCATCTCCGGTGGTATGTGGTTCATTAGGGTAAAGCGCGGTTAACTCTCGCCCGACCATCATGGTGATAATATCGTCTTCACTCATTCCGGCAGCATCACGCGTACCAATGTGCTGTCCGTCGCGAATAACGCAAATCGTATCGGAAATCGCTTTGACTTCGTTGAGTTTGTGCGAAATATAAATACAGGCGATACCGTGCTGTTGTAGATCGCGAATAATATCCAGTAAAACCGACGTTTCCTGCTCAGTTAATGAGGCTGTCGGTTCATCGAGAATTAACAAGCGCACCTGTTTATTAAGTGCCTTGGCAATTTCAACCAGTTGTTGTTGCCCAAGCCCTAAATCGCCAACGCGGGTATCAGGTGAAATGGATAAACTGACCTGTGCGAGCAGCTTCTGACAGCGTAGCGTCATCAGGTCATAATCCATAATGCCATTGTGGGTTATTTCGTTACCCAGGAAGATATTTTCCAGCACGGTCAATTCTTTCACCAGGGCCAATTCCTGATGAATGATGGCGATACCTTTGCGTTCGGTATCGCGGATGTGACTCGCCTGAATCTCTTCTCCCGCAAAAATAATTTCGCCTTCGTAGGAGCCATGGGGATAAATACCACACAGCACTTTCATCAGCGTTGATTTACCAGACCCATTTTCCCCACAAAGTGAGACGATTTCGCCAGCATTCAACCGCAAGCAGACGTTATCAATCGCCTTCACACTGCCGAAGGTTTTGGTAATGTTCTTCATTTCAAGTAGATAAGGCATAACGACTCCACCTAAGCCAATTCATTCACGCGGCATGGAGAGAAATCACGCCCCCGCTCCGCGCCGGGGCGTAACGCTTACAGCTCGCTCTCTTTGTGGAATCCGTCTTTAATTACCGTATCTTTGATGTTGTTTTTATTCACATCGATCGGTGTCAGGAGGCGGGGGGGCACATCTTTCAGGCCATTATTCAGTGTGGTATCTGCTTTTGGTTCCTGACCATTGCCCAACTCAACGGCAATTTCTGCGGCAGTATTTGCCAACAACGTAATAGGTTTATACACCGTCATAGTTTGCGTACCGGCAGCAATACGTTTAATACCTGCGAGATCCGCATCCTGGCCGGAAATTGCTACTTTCCCTGATAAACCTTGCGCGCTTAATGCCTGAATTGCCCCACCTGCGGTGGCATCGTTTGAGGCAACTACAGCATCAATTTTGTTATTATTGGCGGTTAGCGCGTTTTCCATAATTTTCAATGCGTTTTCCGGTAACCAGCCATCAACCCATTGGTCACCAACGACTTTAATTTTTCCGGAATCAACGTAAGGTTTTAACACTTTCATTTGTCCGGCGCGGAACAGCTTGGCGTTGTTATCTACCGGCGAGCCGCCCATCAGGAAGTAATTACCTTGCGGAACAATATCGACCAGGGCTTTTGCCTGCAGTTCACCGACTTTTTCGTTATCGAAAGAAATATAAAAATCGATATCCGCATCGTTAATCATACGGTCGTAAGCTAATACTTTAATGCCTTCTTGTTTGGCTTCTTTTACAACGTTACTTAATACCTGACCGTTATACGGAATAATGACAAGAACATCGACACCCCGGTTTATCATGTTTTCAATCTGCGACATTTGTGTTTCTTCATTGCCATTTGCAGACTGTACAAATACTTTCGCGCCGAGAGATTCTGCCTTTTTCACAAAGATATCTCGATCTTTTTGCCAGCGTTCAAGACGGAGATCATCAATCGCCATACCTATTTTGACTTCTTTGGCGTGTGCAGCAACGTTGGTAAGCAGGAGTGAGGTGCAAAGGGTGAGTAGAATGTTCTTTATTTTCATGGTGTAGGGCCTTCTGTAGTTAGAGGACAGTTTTAATAAGTAACAATCACCGCGATAAACGTAACCAATTTTTAGCAACTAAACAGGGGAAAACAATTACAGATTTTTATCTTTCGATTACGATTTTTGGTTTATTTCTTGATTTATGACCGAGATCTTACTTTTGTTGCGCAATTGTACTTATTGCATTTTTCTCTTCGAGGAATTACCCAGTTTCATCATTCCATTTTATTTTGCGAGCGAGCGCACACTTGTGAATTATCTCAATAGCAGTGTGAAATAACATAATTGAGCAACTGAAAGGGAGTGCCCAATATTACGACATCATCCATCACCCGCGGCATTACCTGATTATGGAGTTCAATATGCAAGCCTATTTTGACCAGCTCGATCGCGTTCGTTATGAAGGCTCAAAATCCTCAAACCCGTTAGCATTCCGTCACTACAATCCCGACGAACTGGTGTTGGGTAAGCGTATGGAAGAGCACTTGCGTTTTGCCGCCTGCTACTGGCACACCTTCTGCTGGAACGGGGCGGACATGTTTGGTGTGGGGGCGTTTAATCGTCCGTGGCAGCAGCCTGGTGAGGCACTGGCGTTGGCGAAGCGTAAAGCAGATGTCGCATTTGAGTTTTTCCACAAGTTACATGTGCCATTTTATTGCTTCCACGATGTGGATGTTTCCCCTGAGGGCGCGTCGTTAAAAGAGTACATCAATAATTTTGCGCAAATGGTTGATGTCCTGGCAGGCAAGCAAGAAGAGAGCGGCGTGAAGCTGCTGTGGGGAACCGCCAACTGCTTTACAAACCCTCGCTACGGCGCGGGTGCGGCGACGAACCCAGATCCTGAAGTCTTCAGCTGGGCGGCAACGCAAGTTGTTACAGCGATGGAAGCAACCCATAAATTGGGCGGTGAAAACTATGTCCTGTGGGGCGGTCGTGAAGGTTACGAAACGCTGTTAAATACCGACTTGCGTCAGGAGCGTGAACAACTGGGCCGCTTTATGCAGATGGTGGTTGAGCATAAACATAAAATCGGCTTCCAGGGCACGTTGCTTATCGAACCGAAACCGCAAGAACCGACCAAACATCAATATGATTACGATGCCGCGACGGTCTATGGCTTCCTGAAACAGTTTGGTCTGGAAAAAGAGATTAAACTGAACATTGAAGCTAACCACGCGACGCTGGCAGGTCACTCTTTCCATCATGAAATAGCCACCGCCATTGCGCTTGGCCTGTTCGGTTCTGTCGACGCCAACCGTGGCGATGCGCAACTGGGCTGGGACACCGACCAGTTCCCGAACAGTGTGGAAGAGAATGCGCTGGTGATGTATGAAATTCTCAAAGCAGGCGGTTTCACCACCGGTGGTCTGAACTTCGATGCCAAAGTACGTCGTCAAAGTACTGATAAATATGATCTGTTTTACGGTCATATCGGCGCGATGGATACGATGGCACTGGCGCTGAAAATTGCAGCGCGCATGATTGAAGATGGCGAGCTGGATAAACGCATCGCGCAGCGTTATTCCGGCTGGAATAGCGAATTGGGCCAGCAAATCCTGAAAGGCCAAATGTCACTGGCAGATTTAGCCAAATATGCTCAGGAACATAATTTGTCTCCGGTGCATCAGAGTGGTCGCCAGGAGCAACTGGAAAATCTGGTAAATCATTATCTGTTCGACAAATAACGGCTAACTGTGCAGTCCGTTGGCCCGGTTATCGGTAGCGATACCGGGCATTTTTTTAAGGAACGATCGATATGTATATCGGGATAGATCTTGGCACCTCGGGCGTAAAAGTTATTTTGCTCAACGAGCAGGGTGAGGTGGTTGCTTCGCAAACGGAAAAGCTGACCGTTTCGCGCCCGCATCCACTCTGGTCGGAACAAGACCCGGAACAGTGGTGGCAGGCAACTGATCGCGCAATGAAAGCTCTGGGCGATCAGCATTCTCTGCAGGACGTTAAAGCATTGGGTATTGCCGGCCAGATGCATGGAGCAACCTTACTGGATGCTCAACAACGGGTATTGCGCCCTGCCATTTTGTGGAACGACGGGCGCTGTGCGCAAGAGTGCACTTTGCTGGAAGCGAGAGTTCCGCAATCACGAGTGATTACCGGCAACCTGATGATGCCCGGATTTACTGCGCCTAAATTGCTATGGGTTCAGCGGCATGAGCCGGAGATATTCCGTCAAATCGACAAAGTATTATTACCGAAAGATTACTTGCGTCTGCGTATGACGGGGGAGTTTGCCAGCGATATGTCTGACGCAGCTGGCACCATGTGGCTGGATGTCGCAAAGCGTGACTGGAGTGACGTCATGCTGCAGGCTTGCGACTTATCTCGTGACCAGATGCCCGCATTATACGAAGGCAGCGAAATTACTGGTGCTTTGTTACCTGAAGTTGCGAAAGCGTGGGGTATGGCGACGGTGCCAGTTGTCGCAGGCGGTGGCGACAATGCAGCTGGTGCAGTTGGTGTGGGAATGGTTGATGCTAATCAGGCAATGTTATCGCTGGGGACGTCGGGGGTCTATTTTGCTGTCAGCGAAGGGTTCTTAAGCAAGCCAGAAAGCGCCGTACATAGCTTTTGCCATGCTCTACCGCAACGTTGGCATTTAATGTCTGTGATGCTGAGTGCAGCGTCGTGTCTGGATTGGGCCGCGAAATTAACCGGCCTGAGCAATGTCCCAGCTTTAATCGCTGCAGCTCAACAGGCTGATGAAAGTGCCGAGCCAGTTTGGTTTCTGCCTTATCTTTCCGGCGAGCGTACGCCACACAATAATCCCCAGGCGAAGGGGGTTTTCTTTGGTTTGACTCATCAACATGGCCCCAATGAACTGGCGCGAGCAGTGCTGGAAGGCGTGGGTTATGCGCTGGCAGATGGCATGGATGTCGTGCATGCCTGCGGTATTAAACCGCAAAGTGTTACGTTGATTGGGGGCGGGGCGCGTAGTGAGTACTGGCGTCAGATGCTGGCGGATATCAGCGGTCAGCAGCTCGATTACCGTACGGGGGGGGATGTGGGGCCAGCACTGGGCGCAGCAAGGCTGGCGCAGATCGCGGCGAATCCAGAGAAATCGCACATTGAATTCTTGCCGCAACTACCGTTAGAACAGTCGCATCTACCAGATGCGCAGCGTTATGCCGCTTATCAGCCACGACGAGAAACGTTCCGTCGCCTCTATCAGCAACTTCTGCCATTAATGGCGTAAACGTTATCCCCTGCCTGACCGGGTGGGGGATAATTCACATCTATATATCTCACTAATTAATTAATATTTAGTATGAATTTATTCTGAAAATCATTTGTTAATGGCATTTTTCAGTTTTGTCTTTCGTTGGTTACTCGTAATGTATCGCTGGTAGATATGGAGATCGTTATGAAAACCTCAAAGACTGTGGCAAAACTATTATTTGTTGTCGGGGCGCTGGTTTATCTGGTTGGGCTATGGATCTCATGCCCATTGTTAAGTGGAAAAGGCTATTTTCTTGGCGTGTTAATGACAGCAACTTTTGGCAACTATGCATATCTTCGCGCAGAAAAACTCGGGCAACTGGATGATTTTTTTACCCATATCTGCCAGTTAGTTGCGTTAATCACTATCGGTCTCTTGTTTATCGGTGTTTTAAACGCACCTATCAATACTTATGAAATGGTGATCTATCCCATCGCCTTTTTTGTCTGCTTGTTTGGTCAAATGCGTTTGTTTCGCTCGGCATGAGCAACATAAAGCTCTTACATATTCAGGAATGAAAGGAATACTGTGATGGACAACAAAATATCAACCTATTCACCGGCCTTTAGTATTGTGTCATGGATAGCTCTCGTTGGTGGTATCGTTACCTATCTGTTAGGGCTATGGAATGCAGAGATGCAGTTAAATGAAAAAGGATATTATTTTGCCGTACTGGTATTAGGACTGTTTTCTGCGGCGTCTTATCAAAAGACCGTTCGGGACAAGTATGAAGGCATACCGACCACTTCCATTTATTATATGACCTGCCTGACTGTCTTTATTATCTCTGTTGCATTACTGATGGTAGGTCTGTGGAATGCGACATTATTACTCAGCGAAAAAGGTTTTTATGGACTGGCTTTCTTCTTAAGCTTGTTTGGTGCAGTAGCGGTGCAGAAAAATATTCGTGATGCCGGAATAAACCCACCAAAAGAAACACAGGTTACCCAGGAAGAATACAGCGAATAACTCACGTAAGCCCGGTCAGTCCAATGTGACCGGGCTTTTACTTAACTCACTAATCTGTTTCTGTCGATTCGTTGTACCAGCATAGAAAGTAACAAACTCGCTGCCAACGTCGCGCAAAAGATCCAAATAATATCCAGTATTGGCCAATTTTTAAGCTCAATTCCCCGGGTGCGCAGCGCATGGATAATCAAGGCGTGGAATCCGTATATACCCAACGAATGGCGTGAGATTAAGCCAAGTCCGCGAATGGTACGCGTATCCAGCGTGTTTTTAATCAGAGTCAATAGCGCGATTGCGCAGATAAAAACCATCGGCCCACAGTAAAGATACCAGGTATCGGCAAAATTTCCGCGCCACTGCAATTCATATAATGTCCCGCGAGAGATAATAAAAACCCCCGTCACAAACAGTACTGCGCTCACCCACGACAGTGCTTTATGCTGCGTGTCCATCATCCCTATAGCGCGGCCCAACATGCCATACAGAATGTAGTAAAAAGTATCGCCATTGATATATAAGTTAATTGGCAGCCATTCAAAACCGTCAATTTTCTGCGGCACTGTGTTTGGGTTAGCGATAATGCCAATCACCGCCATTAGCACCAGCAACATTTTTCCGCCGACGTTCTTCACCTGAATCAGCGGTGAAACCAGATAAATCACCGCAATCGCGAAGAAAAACCATAAGTGGTAAAACACTGGCTTTTGCAGCAGGTTTTTCAGCGCTAACTCCACATTGATGGAGGTAAATAGTGCAATGTAGAGCAGCGCGATTGCGCTATAAAAAAACAGACATAAGCCGATACGCAAGAAATGGCGCGGCTGGGCGCTGCGTTCGCCAAAAAAGAGATAGCCGGATATCATGAAAAATAGCGGCACGCTGACACGAGAGGCAGAATTCAGAACATTGGCGATATCCCAGGTGACGGGGCTAACACTATGAGCATTGGTCACATACCAGGTAGTGGTGTGAATCATCACCACCATTAAACACGCTATCCCTCGCAGGTTATCAATCCAGTAAATTTTGGGCTGCATCTGTGTCTCTGTATCTGGTTAAAAAAAGTCTGACCGATAAATCATTCAGTTGGCACACTGGAATAATCTGAGTTTTATCACTACAGCTTATAGAGGCTTAAGGAAATTCGTAAGATATCAGCCACTATACCGATATAAATAATAAGACTCACCTGCAAACCAGACGGTAATTTAATGATGATGAACGCTTTCTTTCCGGCAATGGCGCTTATGGTGCTAGTGGGTTGTTCTACACCACCACCAGAACAGAAAGCTCAAAGGGTGAAAGTTGATCCCATTCGGTCATTGAATATGGAAGCGTTATGCAAGGATCAGGCGGCAAAACGTTATAACACCGGCGAGCAAAAAATCGACGTCACCGCCTTCGAACAGTTCCAGGGAAGCTATGAAATGCGCGGTTATACCTTCCGTAAAGAGCAGTTTGTCTGTTCTTTTGACGCGGATGGCCATTTTTTGCATCTTTCCATGCGTTAAGCCCTGCTTTTTCCCGTTTCGTACTGTATATCTTCCATCCAGCGGGTATACTGATCCCTTCCTTTAAATCCACACGTATCCAGCACGAAATAATATGCAAAAGTTTGATACCAGGACCTTCCAGGGCTTGATCCTGACCTTACAGGATTACTGGGCTCGCCAGGGCTGCACCATTGTTCAACCATTGGACATGGAAGTCGGCGCGGGAACCTCTCACCCAATGACCTGTCTGCGCGCGCTGGGGCCAGAACCGATGGCGGCTGCTTATGTTCAGCCTTCTCGTCGCCCGACCGATGGTCGCTACGGCGAAAACCCCAACCGTTTACAGCACTACTATCAGTTCCAGGTGGTCATTAAGCCATCGCCGGACAATATTCAGGAGCTGTACCTCGGTTCTCTGAAAGAGCTGGGCATGGACCCGACTATTCACGACATCCGTTTCGTGGAAGATAACTGGGAAAACCCGACGCTGGGTGCCTGGGGACTGGGCTGGGAAGTGTGGCTGAACGGCATGGAAGTGACGCAGTTCACTTACTTCCAGCAGGTTGGTGGTCTGGAGTGTAAACCGGTTACCGGCGAGATCACCTACGGTCTGGAACGTCTGGCCATGTACATTCAGGGCGTAGACAGCGTTTACGACCTGGTCTGGAGCGACGGCCCGCTGGGTAAAACCACCTACGGCGACGTGTTCCATCAGAACGAAGTGGAGCAGTCCACTTACAACTTCGAATACGCGGATGTGGACTTCCTGTTCACCTGCTTCGAGCAGTACGAGAAAGAAGCGCAGCAGCTGCTGGCGCTGGAAAATCCGCTGCCGCTGCCAGCCTACGAGCGTATTCTGAAAGCCGCCCACAGCTTCAACCTGCTGGATGCGCGTAAAGCCATCTCCGTCACCGAGCGTCAGCGCTACATTCTGCGCATTCGCACCCTGACCAAAGCAGTGGCAGAAGCATACTACGCTTCCCGTGAAGCCCTCGGCTTCCCGATGTGCAACAAAGATAAGTAAGAGGCGGCTATGTCTGAGAAAACTTTTCTGGTGGAAATCGGCACTGAAGAGCTGCCACCAAAAGCACTGCGCAGCCTGGCTGAGTCCTTTGCTGCGAACTTTACTGCGGAGCTGGATAACGCTGGCCTCGCACACGGCACCGTTCAATGGTTTGCTGCTCCGCGTCGTCTGGCGCTGAAAGTAGCTAACCTGGCGGAAGCGCAACCGGATCGTGAAATCGAAAAACGCGGCCCGGCGATTGCCCAGGCGTTCGACGCTGAAGGCAAACCGAGCAAAGCGGCAGAAGGTTGGGCGCGTGGTTGCGGTATTACCGTTGACCAGGCTGAGCGTCTGACTACCGATAAAGGCGAATGGCTGCTGTATCGCGCCCATGTGAAGGGCGAAAGCACCGAAGCACTGCTGCCGAATATGGTTGCGACTTCTCTGGCGAAACTGCCGATCCCGAAACTGATGCGTTGGGGCGCAAGCGACGTGCACTTCGTGCGTCCGGTGCACACCGTGACCCTGCTGCTGGGCGACAAAGTCATTCCGGCAACCATTCTGGGCATTCAGTCCGATCGCGTGATTCGCGGCCACCGCTTTATGGGCGAGCCGGAATTCACCATCGATAACGCCGATCAGTATCCGGAAATTCTGCGTGAGCGTGGGAAAGTCATCGCCGATTACGAAGAACGTAAGGCGAAGATTAAAGCCGATGCCGAAGAAGCAGCGCGTAAGATTGGCGGTAACGCTGACTTAAGCGAAAGCCTGCTGGAAGAAGTGGCTTCGCTGGTGGAGTGGCCGGTCGTTCTGACCGCAAAATTCGAAGAGAAATTCCTCGCGGTGCCGGCTGAAGCGCTGGTTTACACCATGAAAGGTGACCAGAAATACTTCCCGGTGTATGCGAACGACGGCAAACTGCTGCCGAACTTTATCTTCGTTGCCAACATCGAATCGAAAGATCCGCAGCAGATTATCTCCGGTAACGAGAAAGTCGTTCGTCCGCGTCTGGCGGATGCCGAGTTCTTCTTCAACACCGACCGTAAAAAACGTCTTGAAGATAACCTGCCGCGCCTGCAAACCGTGTTGTTCCAGCAACAGTTGGGGACGCTGCGCGACAAAACTGACCGCATCCAGGCGCTGGCTGGCTGGATTGCTGAACAGATTGGCGCTGACGTTAACCACGCTACCCGTGCGGGTCTGCTGTCTAAGTGCGACCTGATGACCAACATGGTCTTCGAGTTCACCGACACCCAGGGCGTTATGGGGATGCACTATGCGCGTCACGATGGCGAAGCGGAAGATGTCGCGGTGGCGCTGAATGAGCAGTATCAGCCGCGTTTTGCTGGTGATGACCTGCCGTCCAACCCAGTAGCTTGTGCGCTGGCGATTGCTGACAAGATGGATACCCTGGCGGGTATCTTCGGTATCGGTCAGCATCCGAAAGGCGACAAAGACCCGTTTGCGCTGCGTCGTGCCGCGCTTGGCGTGCTGCGAATTATCGTTGAGAAGAACCTCAACCTTGATCTGCAAACGCTGACCGAAGAAGCGGTGCGTCTGTATGGCGATAAGCTGACTAATGCCAACGTAGTTGATGATGTTATCGACTTTATGCTCGGTCGCTTCCGCGCCTGGTATCAGGACGAAGGTTATACCGTTGACACCATCCAGGCGGTACTGGCGCGTCGTCCGACTCGTCCGGCTGATTTCGATGCCCGTATGAAAGCGGTATCGCATTTCCGTACCCTGGATGCAGCTGCTGCACTGGCGGCGGCGAACAAACGTGTATCTAACATTCTGGCGAAATCTGACGAAGTGCTGAGCGACCGCGTGAATGCCTCTACCCTGAAAGAGCCGGAAGAAATTAAACTGGCGATGCAGGTTGTGGTGCTACGTGACAAGCTGGAGCCGTACTTTACGGAAGGTCGTTACCAGGATGCGCTGGTCGAACTGGCTGAGCTGCGTGAACCGGTTGATGCTTTCTTCGATAAAGTGATGGTCATGGTTGATGACAAAGAATTGCGTATCAACCGTCTGACCATGCTGGAGAAACTGCGCGAACTGTTCCTGCGCGTTGCGGATATTTCGCTGTTGCAGTAATAACGCCGTTATTAAAAAGCCTGCCATCTGGCAGGCTTTTTTTATCGCTAAATAATACAGCAACCTTTAATAATCTTCTGCTGAATAAAGATTATCTCATATATTAATTTTATGAGATTTTTTTAGGATTATATCAAGGAGAAGAAACAAACTTATTAAGCTAGAATAGCCACGGGTGCTTGAGACTGTTTGTCTCAGGTATTCACCGAAAGGCAGACAGAGAAAAGCCCCACCTGACTATAAATCAAAGTTTGTACTGACCCCAAAAAGTTGGACAGTTAAACACGAGGCATATAGGTCTGAT
>OGMJ01001231.1_pt1 | contig 11579 bp, 9 predicted proteins | sample 1573181 | NCBI WGS metagenome assembly OGMJ01 (sample SAMEA2582004, study PRJEB24529) | metagenome | biome: Human gut stool | place: China | collected 2011
GCGCCGGCTTCGTTGCGGGCGGCCAGCTTCATGTTGATGCGTTTCGTGAGCTTGGTGTAAGGCGGTTTGATGCCCATCGCCTTGAGTGCCTCATACGCGACGTACCAGAAACGTTCGACTTCATGCATTCTCGGAGGTTCCGGAATGGCATGCTCCAAAAGAATGGAACGTCCGTCAGTGGCGAGCCCCGTGCTTTGGATGCCTGCGCTCTTAAATAAAAGAGCGGATCCGAAAGAGTTCGGCATAAGAATGCCGCGGGGATTCTTAACGGAGGCAGCTAAATCGCGAATGCGTTTGATGTCGTCAAGCAAATTTCCTTCGATCGGGTCGAAGCGGCGGTTAGTGCCTTCGAATAACTCTCCGACAAAGGGTTTGCCGATAAGGTAAAGCTTAAATCCGGCGGCCTCTAAAAGATTTAAGGCCGGCATGGTCATGACGGCGTCGCCGACATGATTAGGTAACCTGACGAATAGTGTTGCCATAAAAACTGTTTCAAAGATATATGTGTTTTCCTAGTCTAACGCCTGCCGACTCGCTAAACTACCTGCACCTAAGCTAACGAGGATAGAGTTGAAATCCGTTAAGATCAAAAAAGAACCTTTAATGAGGCTCTTTGCCTACTTACCGCCTTACAAGTTCTACATCTTTCTCGCGTTGATCGCCATGGTCGCCGCGGCAGCCGGCTCATCTCTGATGGCATTGCTGATGGGCAAGCTCACCGATTTAGGTTTCTATCAAAAAAACGGTCTGGTGGCAATTTGGGCCCCGATCGCTTTGATCGGCATTTCCGTTCTTCACGGCGGTGGCCAATTCTGTTCTTCTTATTTGCTTCAAAAAGTTTCTCAGGAAATCCTGGTCAAACTCCGTTCCCTGATGTTTGACCACATGATTCGCTGGCCCGAAGAAGTCGTCCAGAGCCAGGAATCGGGCCGTGTGGTTTCTCGCTTTGTGAATGAAGCTTCTCAAGCTTTGTCCGGCGCCTCTCAAGTGCTGACCGTGCTTGTGCGTGATTCTTTGCAGGTTGTAGCTTTGCTTTGTGTTCTTTTCTGGCATAACTGGCAGCTGACCTTAGTAACGTTCATTGTTGCTCCGATCCTGATTTATATATTGAGAACGGTGAGCAAGCGCCTCAAGAAACTGACTTCCGACAGCCAGGTGACCTTCGGTCAGATCCTAAGTCAGCTCAATGAAACCTATCGTTCCGAACGTCTGATCAAGGTTTACAACGCTTATAAGTTTGAAGAAGAGCGTTTCGGTCATATCAACCGCCGTTTAAAGGGCTTGACGATGCGTCAGCAGATCGTCAAAGGTCTCGGCACCCCGGCAACCCAATTGGTCAGTATCTGCGGTGTTGCCATCGTGGTTTGTGTGGCTTTGCTCCAAGCACAGAGAGGTCAGCTTTCTTTGGCCGAATTTGTGACCTATATCTCTGCAATGCTTCTCATGATGCCTGCGATTCGTAAGCTCGCCGGCTTGAACGGCACGATTGCTAGTATGGGAGCCGCTGCTGAGAGTCTTTTTGAGATGATCGATATCCCGCTTGAGAAGGACCCCGGCTCGAAAGACATCGAACGCGTTAAAGGCAACGTCGAATTTAAAAACGTTTGGTACAAGTATCCCAACACCTTGGAGCCTTCGCTTAAGGATTTCAGCCTGAAGGCGGAAGCCGGAAAGATGATCGCTTTTGTGGGTGCTTCCGGCGCCGGCAAGAGCACCATCATTAACATGATTCCTCGCTTCATGGTGCCGACAAAAGGAGAGATCTTTTTTGACGGAATCTCTCAGAACGAGATGACGCTGGAGAGCATACGCCGTCAGGTGGCGATTGTGACTCAGGAAGTCATGCTGTTTGACGACACCATTGCGGCCAACATTGCCTTTGGTGCCGGACGCCCCGTGACGGATGAAGAAATTATGCAGGCCGCAGAGGCGGCTTATCTCAAGCCGTTGATTGATTCCTTGCCGGAGGGACTCCAAACCCGAATCGGCGAGGGCGGATCAAAGCTCTCCGGAGGCCAAAGGCAGCGTGTTTCCATCGCCCGGGCTCTTTTGAAGAACGCTCCGATTCTCCTGCTTGACGAAGCGACCAGCGCTCTCGATACCGAAAGCGAGAAATACATTCAGGCTTCTCTCGACAAACTCAGAGAAGGCCGTACCAGTTTTGTGGTAGCGCACCGTCTTTCTACGATTGTGGATGCCGATATGATCGTCGTGATGGATCAGGGGGCGGTCGTTGAGGCCGGCACCCATTTCGAGCTTTTGGAAAATGACGGACCTTATGCTCGTCTCTACAAAATTCAATTTAGTCACCAGAAGGCAGGAAAGCCTGAGACACAAGAGGTTTAAGGAATAAATAGCACTATGCGGAATTAATTTTCACATAGTGCTATTTACTTTTAGTTTCCTGAAATTTTCAATCCGTACCGCGAAGAATAAACAAATTTTTATGATTAAATAAACCTGTTTCGCTTTGAGCTTAGCTGCTCGATAACTCAAATACATAGGAGTATCAATGGAAGCACCACTGCAAATGGGTTCCTTCTCGAGGCAGTCGAAAACGATTGCTCTCTTTGCGGCCCCAGTTTTAGCCCTGCTTTTATATTGGGTTCTTCCGGACGCGTATGTTAACGGCGCCGGAGCTTTGGTTCCCGTCTCCCATGCTGCTAAAGCCTGTTTAGCCATTCTGCTGTGGATGGCGCTTTGGTGGTTCACGGAAACTGTGCCGATTGCCGTGACAGCACTGCTGCCGATTATTCTTTATCCTCTTTGTGACGTCACAACACTTGCCAAAACACTGACGCCGTACGCCTCTGACACGATCTATCTGTTCTTAGGCGGCTTCCTGCTGGCAGCCGGTATTCAGCGCTGGGGTTTGGACAAACGCATCGCTTTAAAGACGATGCAGTTTGTCGGTACCTCTCCCGGCGCCATTATCGCCGGCGTGATGATCGCAACGGGTTTCATTTCCATGTGGGTGTCGAATACGGCAACCGCAGCCATGATGGTTCCGATTGCAATCGCCGTTATGTCCGTGGTTCGTCAGAATTCCGACTCTCCGACCATTACCAAAGGCGAAAGAAACTTCGGTATCTGTGTCCTGTTAGCCGTGGCTTATGGCGCTTCCATCGGCGGTATGGGAACGATCATCGGTTCGCCTCCTAACGGTATCTTCGTTCGCTTTGTCCAGCAGACATACGGCGTCGATGTTTCCATTGTTCAGTGGATGAAGGTCGGTATGCCGGTGGTGCTCCTGCTCATGCCCCTTTCCTGGCTCCTCTTAACAAAGGTGCTTTTCAGAGAGCAGATTCAAAAGATTGCGGGCGGCCGTGAGTGGATCCGTACCGAATTAAAGAACATCGGAAAACCGACCCGCGGCGAGATCTCTGTACTGATCGTCTTCATCTGTGCCGTTGTTCTCTGGTGCTTCGGCTCTCAGATCCGTTCTTTCACGCTTGAGAATGGTGTTCGTCCCTTCAGGATGGTCAGCGATGCCGTGATCGCAATGGCCGCAGGCGTGTCTCTTTTCTGCATCCCTGTGAACCTTTCCCGCGGTGAAAGAGCGCTCGATTGGAAGCACTGCGACAACATTCCTTGGGACGTGCTCCTGCTCTTCGGCGGCGGCCTTTCTATGGCTGCCTGTATCCAGGCAACGGGCGCAGCCAGCCTCATTGCAGCTCAGGCAACCGCCTTCGTTGGTCTGCCTCCTGTACTGGTGGTCTTAGGCGTTGCTACCCTGGTGATCTTTGCGACGGAATTCACTTCTAACACCGCCTTGGCTGCGACGATGCTTCCGCTTCTGGCGGCTGCGGCTCCTGTTCTCGGTATTCCGACTGAACAGGTACTGTTGGTCACGACGATCGGTGCATCTGCCGCCTTCATGATGCCGGTTGCGACTCCGCCGAATGCGATCATTTTCGGTACCGGCCGTATCCAAATCGGTGAAATGATCAAAGCAGGTTTCTGGCTGAATGTCATTTCCATCATCGTTATTTCAGGCGTCTGCATGGTTCTCGGAGACGTGCTCCAGCTCCCGATGCCTAAATAACAAAAAATCCGACGGTTGAGAAATCGTCGGATTGAAGAAAGATTCAGGCCTGAGCGAATATGCTCGGGCCTTAATTATTTGCGGACAGGAAAATACTGTTCAATATCCGCCCAGAAAATTTCGCAGGGTTTGGAGAGCTTGCGGTTTTTCTTGCGAACGGCCACATGAGAAGTCGTTCTTTCGGGAGAGAGCGGAAGGAAGCGAAGACCTTCCCTAGGGCGGTTCGTAAAACTTCCCTCAATACAGAGCAGAGAGCCGAGACCTTTTTCCACCATTATTAAAGCGTTGGATGCGAGGTTGTGGTAGGCGATGACCTTAAATTTGCTCTCCGGTACTTTGAACCAGCTGCTGATTTCTGAAAGAATGATGTAGCGTCTGGGAAGAATCAGCGTTCTCTCGATAATTTCTTCGTAACTCAGCGTTTTCTTTTTAGGCGAGACTTCCTCTTTTCGTATGACAAGTCCCCATTTTTCCGTTACTTCAATAGGAATCTTGGTGTATTTGGCACTCTCAACCGGTTCGATAAGGAGTGCCATGTCGAGTTTGTTTTCATCGAGGTTGCGTTTTAAGTCATCGCCGTCTGCCGAATAAACCTCGAACTGAACGTGCGGATATTTTTTATTGAACTGCACCACGGCATCGGCAAAGTAATCCATGATTTTGCTTTCGACGATGCCGACGCGGATGACGCCGTGGAGGATATCTCCGTTTTCGGAAAGTTCGTTCTTAGCTTGCTTGGCTAAGTCCAGTATTTCCTGTGCCCGAAGCATAAAGAGGTAGCCGTTCTCGGTGAGAGACAAACTGCGTGTGCTTCTTACTAATAATTGGCAGCCGAGCTCTTGCTCCAGCTCTTGAATTTGCCGTGTCAGGGCAGGCTGCGAAATGTAAAGCGCTTCAGCGGCGCGCGTAATGTTGCCGAGTCTGCAGACGGTAACAAACGACATTAAAGCTCTGAGATCCATGGGATTGTCTATTCATGTATTTATTGCATTAAGTACGATTGTAAATAAGCATTGGAAATAAATGTACAAAATTTCTAAAATTCTTGCCTAAAAGGAGTAAAGGCATTGGAAGGGTAAAACGCTCGAGAAATCTTTTATTAAAGAAGAGGGATGCAATGTTTTCAGGAGAAGGCCGAACAGCGCGCCTTTAGTTATAGGTCGCCGGAAATCTCAATTCGCTGCACCCGATTGATGTCAACTCGGACGGAGCCGTAAATTTTCGTCTTTTACTCCGAAGAGATGAAACCCTTAACTTACTGAGCGGGTTTTGTTGGGTATGTCACTAAAAGAGGTCAGAAAATGATTTTGAACCGAAGAAACGTATTACTGTCTGCCACAGTGGGTGCAGCAGGAGCAGTTATGACAAATACCGTTAATGCAAAACAAAGAAATCAAGATCCGGATATGGACGCCATCATCGCAAGAATGATGAACGTTACTAAGCGCGGAACAACACTTTCTACGAATCAAAAATATTTTGTTTTATTAGCGACATGTGCAGCCCAGGGCCTTTCCGAACAAGCCGAAGATGTTACAGCCGCTGCTTTGAAAGCCGGCGTTGAACCGATTGTGATCAAAGAAGCGGTTTATCAGACGGCACCGTACGTAGGGGTTGGACGAGTTAAAGAAGCCTTAGAGGGCGTTAACGAAGCTCTTAAAGATGCCGGAGTCCGTCTTCCCTTAGCATCTCAGACAACCGTCAACGATCAAAATCGCTTGGCTAAAGGCATTGAAGTCCAGACAGCGATTTTCGGGGACGCAATTACTCAGATGCACAAGAACACGACTGAGCCGATGAAGCCGCTCATGATTGAAGACTTATCCGGTTACTGCTTCGGTGATTTTTACACTCGCACCGGAATGTCTGTGAAAGATCGTGAATTAGTGGTCTTTGCAGCCATTGCTGCGCTCGGCGGATGCGAAGCTCAGCTGAAGGCCCACGCAGGTGCAAATCTTAAAGAAGGTGCAACAAAGCAAAACCTCATCGACGCACTCCAGGTGGCCGTTCCCTTGAACGGTTTTCCGAGAACATTGAATGCGGTTGCAGTCGTCAACAGCATCGCCTAACAGTAAGCTAAAGTCGTTAGTCAGATTCAGCCTTCGACGATTTTTTCGCCGGAGGTTTTGTTTTTGGTAGGTCTTGAACGGTGAGGCCATGAGGCTGTAGGTCAAAATGAGTAAGACGAATTCGAAAATTATCTTATGAGCCGGTTGTTTGCCTTATGAATATGATAATTTAGAAAAAAAGTAATACTTTCTAACAACTCAAGTTCCTGAATAAAGCCGAGTTAAAGCGAGTCCGCTCAAAAAGTGGCTGTTGACAGCTCGTGAACTCCAAGCGTGAGAGGTTTTATTCGCCGAGTTTCTGACTTTCGGGTCGTGATTGAAACGACGACCCCTAACCTGAGAGGATCACAATGCTGAGAAAGTTGGTTCTTGCTGTATCTTTTTCTACTCTTGCGGCCTTTAGCGGTTCTGTGCTTGCCGCAGCCTTTGATGTTACGGACATCGAGGGCAGGAAAGTTCATTTCGAGGATCAGCCCAAAACCTTTGTCGTCGCTAACTACATCGCGAACTTTATGATGGTGGGCGGTGCGCCTGGCCTTGAAAAAGTTGTTGCTCTGACCAAGGACGGCTGGGAAGATACTCGTTACGGTGAGTACCAAGTTTTTACGAAATCCTTTCCTAAGATGAAAGATCTGCCGAGTATCGGCGGGTATCACGACGACATTCTCAATGCCGAGAAGATTCTCAGCCTCCATCCGGATGTCCTTCTGATCGGACGGACTCAATACGCGGAAAACAGCCAGAGAATTAAAACGTTCGAAAAGGCCGGAATCAGGGTTGTCGTTTTGGATTACCACGCGATGACAACCGCTAACCATACCTTGAGTACCGAGATTCTCGGTAAACTCCTTGGTCGAGAAAAGATTGCCGAAGCCCAGAGCAAAACTTATAAAGAAGCTCTTGATCACGTTTATTCGACGATTGCCAAACTTCCTCAGGATCAGTTAGGCACGAAGGTTTATATGGAGACTGCCAGCAAGGGGTTGGCTCAATACGGCAATTCGTACAATAAAGATGTGCTTTGGGGCGCCATCCTCAAAAATATCAAAGCAGCAAATCTTGCCGAAAACTCTCCTCAGCCTTACATGGCTCTCGACAGGGAGTATGTGATTTCTCAAAATCCGAAAGTTATTTTCATCGGCGGAAGTATTTGGCGCAATAAATCCGAGGGAGATCAGATGCGGATGGGCTTTACCGTCCCCGAATCTCAGGCTCAGGAAAGATTGGCCAATTTTACAAAGCGCCCGGGCTGGAACATGCTCGATGCCGTCAAGGAAAAACGTGTCTATGGGGTAGATCACGGCAGTTTAAGGAACATGGCTGACTACACCTTCACGCAGTACATGGCAAAGGTTCTTTATCCGGAAGCTTTTAAAGATATCGATCCTGTCGGTAACTTGAATAACTACTACAAGACCTATTTGCCTGAACTCAAGTACGACGGAACCTTCATGATCCATTTGAATCAGAAATGAGCTCAGAAGATCTCATTGTCCGACAGTACCGAAACAGGATCCGCAAAAGGGTCCTGTCTACGCTGCTGGTCGGTTTAATTTTGTGTGTCTTAGTCATTTTGGACATTCAAATCGGCTCCTCGTCTATCGTCTTGAAGGACCTGATTGAGGCTGTTCTCGAGGGACCTGAAGGAGGATCTTCCGCCTCTTTTATTGTTTGGGAGATCCGCCTGCCGATGACATTTACCTGTCTCTTTGTGGGTGCCTCCCTGAGTTTGGCCGGACTTTTGATTCAAACGATCACGAATAATCCTCTTGCCAGTCCGTATACGCTGGGTGTGACAGCAGGAGCGAGTTTCGGAGCGGCCATCGCTATTACGACCGGTTTTGCGCTATTCGGGCAGATTTGGCTCGGCGTTTCGCTGGCCGCACTTGTCATGGCGCTGACGGTATCAGCCTTCATCTTTTATCTAGGTAGTAAGCGCTCGCTTACAGCAACGACGCTCATTCTTGTGGGCGTCATTATGAATTTCTTCTTTCAGGCGCTACAGCAGTACCTGCAGTACCGAGCTTCTCCCGAAATCGCGCAAATTATCTCCGGCTGGACATTCGGCAATCTTCAGAGATCTTCTTGGATCAGCACCGGCGTTTCCTCGACGTGCTGGACGATCGTACTTCTGATCTCTTTTTGTTATTCGTGGAAACTCACCGCGCTCAGCGACGGAACCGAACGAGCTCGCGGTCTCGGCATCAATACGGATCAACTAAGGATGTTTGTCTTTACGGTGAGTTCCGTTCTTGTCGCCTCAGCCGTGGCTTTTATCGGTACAGTAGCGTTTGTGGGCTTAATCTCGCCTCACTGCGCCAAACTGCTTTTAGGCGAAGATCAAAGATTTTTGATTATCGGATCCTCCATGGTCGGAAGCGCGCTTATGCTTGCCGCATCGATCATTTCCAAACTGATGTCTGAAGGAGCGACGCTCCCTGTGGGAATTGTGACTTCGATCGTCGGTGTCCCGTTCCTGTTTTTCCTTCTGCTGAGATCACGGGAGTAGTGATGCTGAAACTGAAGATCGACGGTTTATCCTGTTCTATTAAGAGCAAAGAGATTCTTAAGGACATCACAGTGTCCTTTCAGCAGGGCGAAATGGCCGCTGTACTGGGGCGAAACGGCGCCGGAAAGACGACATTTATTCGCTGCATCGCGGATTTGATTCCTCATCAAGGCAGCATTGTTCTGGAAGAGGACGGCAAGAAGCTCGATCGCTCTTCAATTGCGTATTTGCCGCAGCTCGAAAAGATAACCTCTTCGCTGACGGCCTTTGAAACGATTCTTCTCGGACTGACCAAAACATTAAGCTGGAAAGTCTCGGAGGCTCAGCTTGCAAAAGTCTCTCAAGTCATCCGAGAGCTGAAGCTGGATACCTTTGCCAATACATCGGTGCGAAGTTTGAGCGGAGGGCAGAAGCAGCTTGTTTTCTTAGCTCAGTCGTTTGTCTCCGAGCCCAAGCTGCTTTTGCTTGACGAGCCGACCAGCGCATTGGACGTTCGTCATCAGCTTGTTGTGATGGAGACCGTACATCGTTACTGCAAGAAGAGAAATGCAATCGCTCTTTACGTGATCCATGACTTAATGCTGGCTTCTCGTTTCAGCGATGCTGTGCTGTTTCTTCATAACGGTGTGGCGCATGCTTTCGATACCCCCGAAGCCGTTCTTAAGTCTGCAACGATTGATCCGATTTATCAGATTGAAAGCCTGATTGAGAAGAACAGCAGGGGGCTTACGACTATGACGCCGATTAAACCTTTGTAGACCGCCATGAATAATTTAGAAAAGATCAGAGAGTATTGGAACACCCGTTCGGAAGGCTATCGCCAACAGGTTGAGAAAGAAAGAGAAGAGCACAAGGATGAGTTCTACAAAGAGTATTTCCGGCAGATACCCGAGGGCTCAAAAGTGCTGGATATCGGGTGCGGCCCGGGATTCTTTTCGCTTCTCTTGGCCTTTCTCGGCTTGAAAGTGACCGCGGCCGATTACTCCGAAGGGATGTTGGAAAAAGCAAAAGATTTGCTTAATCGAAACGGCTATCACAATGTCGAATTCTACCGAGCTGACGCACAGCATCTCCCGTTTGCGGATGCTTCTTTTGATGCGGTGGTCAGCAGAAACCTTGTCTGGAATCTTGAAGATCCGGGGGCTGCATACAAAGAGTGGCTGAGAGTGCTTAAACCCGGCGGAAAGCTTTTTGTTTTTGACGGCAACCACTACTGCTATCTTTTCAACGAAGATTATGCTTCCATCCAACCGAAAGTGAACGAGTCAAGTAATCACGTTCTTCTTGGAGTCAAAACGAATGTGATTGATGACATAGCGCGTGAACTTCCGCTCAGCAGACAAGTCCGTCCTCAATGGGACGAGGACATTCTCAGCCGATTAAAAGCCGCAGAAGTTAAGGCCGAAGTGCTGCTTTGGGAAGGAGAAGAGAACCGTCTCCCTGTGCGTTTTGCAGTAATCGCGGTTAAGTAGCATCCAAAGACTTTTCACAACAAAAAAAATTAGAATCGCCAAAAAACAACGAATCCGCAGATTATGCAAAGAATCTCCATTACCGTAGACGAATCCCTGGCCCAAGCGTTTGATGAACTCATTGCCAAACGAGGCTATCAAAATCGGTCAGAAGCGTTCCGAGACCTTTTAAAGAAAGAGCTTGCGCAGGAAGCTTTGGTGAACCCTTCGCAGGAATGTGTGGCCGTTGTCAGCTATGCCTATGATCACAGAAAAGCGCTTCTATCTAAGCGCAACGTTGACCATCAGCACGAACATTTAGATATGGTCATCAGTTCAATGCATGTCCATGCGACTCATGACACTTGTGTTGAAGCCGTGATTGCCAAAGGACCTTACGACAAATTGAAAGTCTTTTGTGAAAACACGATTGCCGAGAAGGGCGTGGGTTGCGGAGAGATCAACTACCTCCCCATCAACGAGGATAAGTAGAAAGTAAAAAACTCTTCCATCTGAATCGTAGCTTTCGCTCTGTATTGCCTCATATCGGCTCTGACGATTTACCTACAACGATTGTACGTACAACGGTTGTAGGTAAATTTAGCGCTAGAGAGAGCTTCCCATTTGCTTAGTTGAAAAGAAGTTGACAGTGGGAATAAATCTTCGGCTTGCTTACCTCGACCTTCCGACCAATCCCCTTGGGAATAAGGCTAAGGCCCCATGATGGAAATGTATTCACAGTCTGGACAAAGCGACATAATTCCTTCTGTCAATTCACAGTATTGCTCTAAGAAATCAACGAGCAGCGAATTTGCTTCCTTAATTTCGGCTTCTGTAGGGCTTGAAGAATAATTTTCCGACCATCTCAGAATTTCGGATTGCTCTTCCAATGGAATTGAAGCGTGTTTGAGTTTTCCTATGTAGTCTTTAATTTCTTCGCAGACCTGACTCATTTGTTCGAGGGTAAACAAACTCAGACCGTAACAATCAAAAGATTCGCCGTTATTGCAGTCTGAGTCGTAATGATTACACCAAGATTCAAACAAGCAACCAGGCACAAAATCTTCCGATACAGAAAAACCCACTTGTGTTTCTACATATCTTTTAAGGGTACGAGGGAGCTTTTGTTCGTTTTTAACAAAGGGCGTGTATAGGGAAATGTCTACAGAATCGCAAAAAGGTCCGGTCGACCAGCAGATATGTTTCGGCAGGGTGATGGTCGGAGCAAGGCTTTTGAGTTCTGAGGGTGCCACAAAATCTGAGTAGCCATGCGAGAAGAAGATGTCGTATTTGTTTTCTCTTTCTTGAGGCCTAAATTCAAAGCAGCAATCATTCCCGAATTTGAAACGATAAAAGATTTCGTCCCCGATATCCTCTTTAATTTTTCCTTTAATTAAAGAGGTAACTACAGCTTTGTGTTTGATCCTGACGACCTCGAAATCTTTGAGTTCGTATCCTTGCCAGTTCTCACCCACAACTCTGATAAAAAACCCATGAAAGGTGGG
>OGMJ01001240.1_pt1 | contig 11529 bp, 7 predicted proteins | sample 1573181 | NCBI WGS metagenome assembly OGMJ01 (sample SAMEA2582004, study PRJEB24529) | metagenome | biome: Human gut stool | place: China | collected 2011
TATCACCCTCCCTATTTTGCACCCAGCACACATTCTTACTAATTGCAAAGTTCGAGTTCACATTAGCAGAAAAGGGTAAAGTAACCACAACTACGTTTTTTTTATCATAGTCCACCCATATCTGAGACTTATGTACTATTTCCCCGAAACGAATAACCTCATCCGGCAGATAATTCCCCTTTAAATCATAGACAAGCACCTTGTCGGTTCTTCCCGGACCCAAATAAATACGGTTTTCTTTCTCATCCACCAACCATGAAAATAAATATAAATACTCTCCCGGACCTTGACCTACTCCGCCAATATCAGCCACATATCGTCCCTTGCGCGTAAATAGCTTAACAGGAGATACAACGTCAGCAGGTCGCAACAAGATATAATTATCAGTCACATATACACCATATGGATAGGTTTTAATAAGCGCCTCATCCCTATTGTCCAATCTAATGATTTCGTATGATTCCATTAAATCACCCAAAGACATCACTGTCCCTTTTGTCTTCTCTATTATACGCAAATCAACAGAACGAAAGGCGGAATCTTCTATTATATCCCCCTCTTTGGGTACAGATAAAGAGCAGGAAGCAAACATTGCAACCGAAAAAAGAGATAGAAACGGGTAAAAAAAATATCTTGCCTTCATATAAAATAGATTTTAGTTTAAAACAAAAACATACTGTTCTAAAAAGCATGCTGAAATATACGAACTATTCGTAGAGTGTTATTCTTTTAGGAACATGTTTATTAACACTATTAACAAGATTTTTCAGGTGATGAATAGGGTGCGAACAGGCTCTTAACTTCCCGGATGTACGAAGTTAATATCCTCCCTGTACGAAGTTAACTTTAATACAATGTTAAAGTTAACTTCGTACAGGGAGGATATTAGTAGCATATTCTGCTGGTTATTAACCTATTAGAAAAGAGATGCAATAAACAGACATAAATCTGTCGATCGTGTGAAACAGAATGGAACTGGCATAATACTTATTCTGATAAGTACAGAAGAATGATAATTACCGGAAAAGCTTATCGATCTCTTCTTCTTTTATGGTAGTCAGCACCACACGACCATCCGGCGTATAGTTGGGCGAAGGACAGGCAAACAGATTATCGACCAAACTGACCATCTCTTCATTACTCAGCACCTGCCCATAGACAATGGCAGCCGCGCGGGCAAGGGTCAACGCAAGGATATCCTGAATTTCTTCTTTGACATCGTTGCCTTTCTCCATAGCGGTATGCAACATGCTGCGCACCAAATCGACCGGATTCAGTCCGTCGATGCCTGAAGGTACTCCGTTAATGGCATAACTGCCTCCACCAAGATCGCTGAGATCAAAGCCCACTGCGGATAAATCGTCCATAATACTTTGCAACACAGCCGCCTCGGAAGCCGGAAGTTGCAGGATTTCCGGGAAGAGAACACCTTGTGAGAATCCCTGCTTCTGCTGAATCTGGGCACGATAACGGTCAAAGAGCACGCGGATATGTGCGCGATGCTGATCGATCAACATCAATCCGGACTTCACGGACGTAAGGATGAAGCGCCCTTTGAACTGCAAATGCTGCGTTCCTTTTTCAATCACGGCCGGCTCACCGGTATAAAGAGTTTCGGGAGCCGCTGTAGCAATACTCTCTTCTTCAATCACTGCAAACTCTTCCGATTCGGGATCGGAGTCGGGGAAAGGCTGATTCATCTTACTGGCTTTCTCAAGGCCGCCATACAAATCTTCCCAGTCCACTTTCGGACGGGAGTAATTGCCTCCACCGGAAGAAGAGGAGGGCTTAAACGGATTGAAATCGGAATTGAAATGCACCTTAGGAGGCTCAGGAGGCAAGTTCTGTTCAAATGCAGGGATATCGGGCATGTCTTCCGTATCGAAATCGATAGAAGGGACGGCATTGAACTTGCCCAACGACTCTTTTACCGAGGCAGAAAGAATCTGCCAGATAGCCTGTTCGTTCTCAAATTTGATCTCTGTTTTGGTAGGATGGATATTGACATCGATGTTGGCAGGATCGACTTCAAAATAAATGAAATAAGAAATCTGTTCGCCTGCGGGAATCAACTGTTCGTAAGCATCCATCACCGCTTTATGGAAGTAAGGATGACGCATGTAACGGCCATTCACAAAGAAATACTGATGGGCACCTTTCTTACGGGCTGTTTCGGGCTTGGCCACATAGCCTGAAACCTTCACCATCGTAGTGTTCACTTCCACACTGAGCAATTGCTGATTGAGCTTCTTACCAAAAATAGAAAGAATACGTTGCCGCAAATGGCAGGCGGGAAGATTGAACAGTTCGGAGTCATTGCTATACAGTGAGAAAGCAACCTCAGGATGTACCAGGGCAATACGTTCAAATTCGGCCAGAATATTACTCAACTCGGTAGAGTTGGCCTTCAGGAACTTACGCCGGGCAGGAATATTGAAAAAAAGGTTCTTAATGGAAAAGTTGCTTCCTTTGGGACAAGACACTGCTTCCTGACTCTCCACTTTGGAGCCCGCAATGATAATCCTGGTCCCTAACTCTTCGGATTCGGGACGAGTCTTCAGCTCTACCTGAGCAACGGCGGCAATGGAAGCCAGCGCTTCACCACGAAAGCCCATCGTGCGAAGGGCAAACAGATCGGATGCCTCGCGGATCTTTGAGGTGGCATGCCGCTCGAAGGAGAGGCGTGCATCGGTTTCGGACATTCCCTTACCATCATCAATCACCTGTATACAGGTCTTGCCTGCATCGGTAACCAATACATGAATATTTTGTGCCTCAGCATCGATGGCGTTCTCGACTAACTCTTTGATGACAGATGCCGGACGTTGTATCACCTCTCCGGCAGCTATCTGGTTGGCAACCGAATCGGGTAATAAATGAATGATATCGCTCATAATAGATTTAGCTTTGACTGATTAATTTATAGGACTTAGAAAGACCAGCTACCGGTCTGCAAATAATGCCATAGAAAAATAAGCAGGGCAATGATAGCCAGAATGACACCCAAATGAGCAGGCTTACGCCCACTCTCCTTACGACGCTTCAGATGTGTGGTGCCTTCGATGAACTTTCCGCGAATATCTTCCGGAGAAAATTCTTTTTCGGGTAACATTCCCAAATCACGCTTGGCATCTTCTTCCATTTTCGTCAATTTTTCTTTCCGCTCGTCCACATAGATATATTGATGATTGAATCCACGCGGCTTTCGTACATTGAACATTCCCATAGCTATTTCATATTAATTATTTCACGTTTAGGACCACTGATGACCTTGCGCTCTGTTTTACGTAAAGCCTCACCTGCCTTTTTCCCTCTCCAGTTGAAAATGTCTTCCTTATTCAAGGGACGGACATAATCAAACCAACTGAAAGTGGGCAATTTCATTTTGTCGGGCGGAATCTGATCCATTGGATAAAGCACGCAATTAGACTGAGGACTCATAACCATTTTTTTCATTTTTCTATCTCTAAGAAACAAATTAAGCAAACTTGTTTCAGAGGTATTCATACCAATCATCGTACTGTCCTTTTCCTCGGGATAATAAATTAATAGTACATTCCCTATCACATCTATTTTGCGTGCCTCACCCTCGGCAAAGTAGGCTTTGATCTCTTTTCCTGAGATCTGATTAAAATGAATGGAGTCTTTCTGTTCCACCGTGAGCGCCTGATTGATGATATGAGCCCAATCAATCGTACTGTCGTTCATATATACCTTAACCTCTTCTCCCAGCAGTTGTTGCCCTTCGTTCCAAATAATAGGATCGCGATACATGGTAAGGCAAGAGTCTTTCGTATTAAAGACCAAAGAATCGCAAACGCCTTGCAGATCAGCGCTGTACATACGTACCTTATGAAAAGCGCGCATCTCACGGAAAAGGGAGTCGGTGTCGAGATTATAGCTATTCATCAGTAACGTATCGGCATGCATAAAGAGGCTGTCACCCCGTGAATAATCCACGGCAACAGCTCGCTTGGTGGCAAGAGCATTCTGCTTCAACTCGTCATAATAACAATAATCACCGGTAAGCATGTTCTTATTGACAGTGTCGTTCATCTGGACATTATCGAACGCCTCACCATAACCCGCTTTACGGTCATAGAAAAGGCTGTCACCGGTCAACTTCTTACCTTCATTGGTCAAAACCGAACGGTCGAGCAGTTCGGCTTGTCCGGAAACGGTATTGTAAATGCCCCGCTCGGAATAGATATGGTTCTGATCGCTGACAATATTGGAGGGTCCCAGAATGGTGGCAATCTTAGTATTCGTACTATACTTCAGGGTGTCGGAAGTAAGCACGAAACGGGGATTCACGAGCTTGACATCATGGTTGAAAACAGAAAGTTTAGTGGCAGGACTGTACTCACCCCAGTCGGAAGTCAACACATTTTCTTCATCCATCAATGTACCCCCATCAAAATAGTAACCCAAATTGTACAGACGGTCATAATTCAGGCTGTCTGTCAACAGGGTAGTATTCCGGTTGATCATTTTCACATTCTCGCGCAGTTGCGCTATCTGAGTCATGCCGTCATAAAACAAATAGTCACCATAGATGAAAAGAGTATCTCCCTGCTCCATACGCACATTGCTGAATGCTTCGAATGAATTCGTTTTTTCGTAAATCAGGGCACTGTCACAATACATATACATGCTGTCGTGACGCAACTTAACCGAACCAATCAGCACCTGAACATCAGGACGCGCCAGTTTATCGGCTTGCCCCCGATCGGCATGGAGCAAATCGACACGGGTCTTTTTATTTCCCGTTGGCTTTTCCGGTTCAGCCTTCTTCTCCTGTTGTGGCTTCTTGTCATGCTGCGGTTTCTTGTCCTGGGCCACCAGAAAACATACGGCAAGCAGGCATAGAATACCCGCTAAGAGAAATCTATGCCTGCCGTGGAATTTATGTTCTTTGTTTAATCTAAACATATCAAATCAGGATCAGTCTTTTTTAATCCAGCCCGGATATTTAAAGTCACAACGCTGCCATGCCGGATTAATACGCACATACGTATGTTTTTGTTTTTCAACAATCCATTTTTGCAACGCCTCTTCACGACGTTTGTCGAGCACAATTTCTTTCAGGTTCTGGTAGTCATCGGTGATAGTGGCCTTGTGTCCATTGATACGTGCCTTCAGCTTAACAATAGCACAAACTTCCTTACCATCTTTGGGGTTGACCATAGTGAAGGCTTTGGAGATCTCACCGATATTCATCTTATCTACCACTTTAGCTATCTCCTGCGGCAAATCCTGCATCTCGAATTTAGCAGTCTGATTCATCGGATTCTGCATCAGACCGTGATTGTTGCGTGTGTCTTTATCCTGAGACAAAGCAGCGGCTGCCTGATCGAATGTAAACTTATCGCTACGAATATCGTTGGCTATGGAATCAAGACGTGCATTGGCTTCATTCAACTCCTTATCCGATACTTTGGGCTTCAACAGGATATGACGGGTATTGATACGGTCGCCACGTTTCTCGATCAACTGGATGATATGGAAACCATACTCGGACTCTACGATCTTAGATATCTTCTTGGTGTCCTGCAAGTTGAAAGCGACATTAGCGTATTCGGGCACCATCTGGCCTTTACCCATAAAACCGGTTTCACCACCTTTGATGGCAGAACCGCGGTCCTCGGAATACAACAGGGCAAGTGTAGAAAAATCACTTTCGCCCTTATTGATACGGTCGGTATATTCACGCAAGCGTCTTTTCACATCCTCTATTTCAGAGATGGGCACTTTAGGTTGCTGTGTGATGATCTGCACCTCTACCTGAGTAGGGACATAAGGGATACTGTCCTGAGGAAGATCCTTAAAGTAGCGGCGCACTTCGGCCGGAGTCACTTTGATATCACCTACCAGCTTCTGCTGCATTCTCTGTACAATCAATCCGTCACGGGCATTCTCGCGCATGGCTTCGCGGATCTGCGTAGAAGTCTTGTTAAACTCAGCTTCCATCCTTTCTCTGCTACCCAAAGCCTGAATATAGTTATTGATCTGATAATCGACACGCTGTATCACTTCTGATTCAGGAACTTCGATACTATCGAGCACAGCCTGGTGCATATAAAGTTTCTGTACCGCCAACTCTTCGGGAATCACACAATAAGGATCACCATCAAACTTACGCCCCTCATACAAAGCGGCCAGTCGTGCTTCTTCCACATCGGACTTCAGGATAGCTTCGTCACCAACGACCCAAACCACTTCGTCAATCACATTGTCCTGCGCATAGGATGCCACGTTAGCAACCAGTGCCAGGGCAAACATAACAACAAATTTAAAGTTCACAAACTTCTTCATTCTGTGTATTTAATAATTTATAATCTTCTTTCTTTTTACTGCACGTTCGTACAAGTCGTCCTTTACTTGTTTCATAAAATCAACCCGCTTGATATTGACAAGCATATCTTTAACTTTCGGTTGGGCAAACTCGTAAGGTTCCTGTTCGCCTGCCACACGAAAATCGCTGATATTCAGAAAATAGTAGAATGCCGTATCTTTCAGTTCGATATGACGGTTCTTATCCATATAGGCTTCCGGGGATTCCGCTTTCAACGGGATCATATCAAGTACATCGGCTACCCGCACCCATTTATCATAAAAATACTCATACTTCACAGCATTCTGCAAACTATACTTCTCCAAATGCTCAACGGCATCCTGAGTCTCCGTCTTATACCACTTACGGACATTTCCCAGTTGGGGAGCGGTAAGGGGAACCTTGATAAACAGACCTTTCATCAACGGACGGTCCAGTTTAAACAGTTCTTTGTTCTTTTCGTAATAGTCTGCTATTTCCTGTTCGGGGATCTCGCCCGACAATTTCTGGCTGATTAGTTCTTGTTGATAAGTATGCATGATCAATGCTTTCCGGTAATTTGCGACCAACTTATCGATTTCGCCATTGTCGGGGATATTGCTTTGCGCCTGGTTAAACAACAAAACGTCTTCAACCCAGCTACGAATGTAGTGCTCGGCGAAAAGAAGACTGTCATCTTTCGACAAACCGGCGGGGAGCACGGCCTGAAGGTCCTCTTTGTACAAAAAGTTTCCATCGACCTCTACCAAAGGAGTCTGTCCTTTGTGATCATGCTTGTCAGTACACGACACACAGAAAAGGAGAGAGATTAGCAGAAGGCCCGTTTTTCGCATTGTCAACTGAATTATACTTAATTTAAGGTACGAAGATAATACAATAATTCGTTGCTTCAGTGATTATTAACCGTTTTTAAAACCTCTTGGTTAATTTCAACCTTAGCGGAAGCCCTGAGACGCTCTGCCCAAAGTGCATCCAGATGATTCTGATAATCTTCGATCAAACGGGAAACAATCTCTTTGTAGGACTCCGGACCTTTCTTTTTCTCACCCAAAACAACGGTAAAAGAATAGGACTTTAATGGTTCGAAGTCTCCTTTTTTAAACACTAACTTATCGACAAAAACATTGTCACCTTCGGCAAAGGTCCCTTGTTCTATCCGGATGACAGCCGGTGAAGCAGAGGTATTAAATGTCAGGCGAATGGCATCTTTCCACTCTTCTTCCGGAAGTTTTTTCAGAAATTTACGGGCGCTCTTCAGCGTTTTCTTATGGGTTCCGTGCAACACCGCACCTCTGTAGCGGGGTGAATCCCAGTTGTAATCGGTCCGGTGCTCCTTGAAGAAGTTCTTCAGTGCAACAGAATCTGCCAGGCTGACCTGATGGGTTTCCCGGCGGGTAATAGCGGCCAGCAGCAAATGATCACGATGTTCTTGCAGCGTCCTGCGGAACTCAGGATGTTTCTGCTCAAGGTGACTGTTCTCATAATCGAGAATTGATTTTACCACAAAAGCATCCAACTGCCTCTTTGTCCCCATGGGATGGGCAGCGGCAAACCGCTCAAAGTCCTTCCCTGTAAAGTTTTTACCGTCCAGCGTAAAAAGAGTACGGGAGGTCTTGCCTTGAGAAAGCAACTCTTCCATCGCCGCTTTGTCCGGAGTATACCGATAGCTCTCCTTCAGTTTGTTTACCAGGATTTCGGTTCCTTTATCCGCACCCGGACGATGGGACAGTTTACGGATTAGCCTGTCCCGTATCTGTTCAAATGGAGGGAGTTCGCGTCTGCCCGTCACTTTAACGATATGAAGTCCTTTAGGAGTAAAAAACGGCTGGGAATATTCGCCATCCTTCAAAGAGAAAGCGACCTCCTCAAATTCCTGTGGTGTCTGCAACCAACTGATCCAGGATTCTGCCTTATCATCAGAATATTGGTCTACCAGAGTCTTGAAATCGGCATCGGGATTTGTCTTCAATACATTGTAAAGAGAGTCCATTAAAGCCTGCGCCTCCCGCAAATGATGGGGCAGGACCGTCTGGGGAAGATAACGGAAAATATGCATAACCCGGACCTCGCCGGCTATGGAGCGGCTCTTCATCTGATCGTAAAGCTTTCTGGCACAGGCTTCCTCTGCAGACGAATCTGTAAGATAGGATTTAGATAATGAACGATGGTAGTTGTCCATCTCCGCACGAAAGGCAGAGAGAGTATCCAACCCGGCTCTCTGTGCCGCGTGCAGTTTCAACTTCTTATCGACAAAGAGATCAACACAGACCTTCAAGGCTTCTTTCCCGGATACTCCCGAAGGCTTATTCCGATGATAGAAAGACTCAAACTCCGAGCGGGAAATGTCTTGTCCATTGATCCGCATCAACACAGGATCTTGCCGGGCATAGCCGGCAATAAACCCAAACAAACAGGTCAGTGCACCAACCAGAATCTTCTTCATACCATTCTACGTTGAGATATTCATATCGGAATAAAATAAATCGAGTTCACTACAAAGGACACGGATTAACACAGATTGATAATTTATCTCATTGATATTGAAGATTAAAAAGTTCTGTGTTAATCCGTGTAATCTGTGGTGGAAAACAGCAACCAGACGGCAACGGGCAAACGCCCGATAAACAGGCTGTTATTCCGGACGGCTGTAATTAGGCGATTCGCTTGTAATCGTCACATCGTGCGGATGGCTTTCCATTACTCCGGCATTGGTGATGCGAGTAAACTTGGCATCATGCAGTTTCTCGATATCAGGAGCACCGCAATATCCCATACCGGCACGCAAACCACCGGTCAGCTGATAAATCACTTCATATAAAGTTCCTTTATAAGGCACACGGGCAGCAATGCCTTCCGGAACCAACTTCTTCACATCCATCTCGCCACTTTGGAAATAGCGGTCTTTCGAACCATTTTCCATCGCTTCGAGAGAACCCATACCACGGTATGACTTAAACTTACGTCCATTGAAGATAATCGTCTCGCCCGGACTTTCTTCTGTACCGGCAACCAATGAACCGATCATCACACAGTATCCTCCGGCAGCCAGAGCTTTCACCACATCACCCGAATAGCGGAGTCCGCCATCGGCAATCAAAGGGATACCTGTACCTTTCAAGGCTTTGGCTACATCATAAACAGCCGAAAGTTGCGGTACGCCTACACCGGCAACCACACGTGTCGTACAAATGGAACCCGGGCCGATACCTACTTTTACACCGTCAGCCCCGGCTTCCACCAAGGCCTTGGCTGCATCGCCCGTAGCAATGTTACCAACCACAATATCAATATTGGGATAACGTTTTTTCGCTTCGCGCAAGGTGTCGATCACTCCCTTTGAGTGTCCGTGAGCCGTATCGATCACGATGGCATCCGCACCGGCATCCACCAACGCCTGCATACGGTCGAAAGTGTCGGCAGTCACACCTACACCGGCAGCTACACGCAGACGGCCTTTCGAATCTTTGCAAGCCATAGGTTTATCTTTGGCTTTTGTAATATCTTTGTAAGTAACCAGCCCGATCAGTTTTCCTTCTTTATCGACTACCGGCAGCTTCTCAATCTTATGGTGTTGCAGAATTTGCGCAGCTGCTTCCAGATCGGTAGACTGATTGGTGGTAACCAGATTTTCTTTTGTCATCACCTCGTCGATACGTTTATCCATGTTACGTTCGAAACGAAGGTCACGATTCGTTACAATACCGACCAAATATCTATTGTCATCCACTACCGGAATGCCGCCGATCTTGTATTCGGACATCAGGGCGAGAGCATCACGTACGGTAGACCCTTGCTTAATAGTGACAGGATCGTAAATCATACCGTTTTCAGCACGCTTCACAGTAGCCACCTGCTTAGCCTGTTCCTTAATGGACATATTCTTATGGATCACGCCAATTCCCCCTTCGCGCGCAATGGCAATGGCCATCTTGGCTTCGGTAACCGTGTCCATGGCGGCAGTTACAAACGGAATCTTTAACTCAATGTTTTTTGAAAACTTTGTCGAGAGATCGACAGTGCGTGGTAAAACTTCAGAATAAGCGGGGATCAACAATACGTCGTCATAAGTTAATCCATCCATTACAATCTTATCGGCAATAAATGACATAGGGCTATGCGTTTAAAAATTATTGCGTGCAAATATACAGTTTTTATTCAAGACTGCATAAGTGCACGCAAGTTTTTTTCGCTTTTTTAATTAGCCATTTCGGAGATAAACTTGATACGAACCAGACGGACTTCTTCTTCGGTAAATTCGTCCCCGAGTTCATCAAGGGCGTCGTCAATCTTATCTGTTGTCGACTCTTTGAAGTAATCGTAGATGTCGAGCATGTGATCTTCGTCCATGATCTCATCCAAGAAGTAGTCGATATTCAACTTAGTACCCGAATAAACGATCGCTTCCACTTCATCCAGCAATTCGCTGAACTCAATGCCCTTGGAAAGCGCGATATCATCCAGAGCCACTTTACGGTCGATGGCTTGAATAATGGCCACTTTCATCTTCGACTTGTTGGCGACAGTGCGTACCCGTAAGTCCTCCGGACGTTCAATCTCATTCTCTTCACAATGTCTCTTAATCAGCTTGCAGAATTCTTCGCCGTAACGTTTGGCTTTTCCGGCACCTACGCCCGGGATATTCTGAAGTTCTTCGAGCGTCACAGGATAGATAGTAGCCATCGCTTCAAGAGAGGGATCCTGGAAAATCACGTAAGGAGGCACTTCCAGTTTCTTCGATAACTTTTTCCGGAGATCTTTCAGCATAGAATAAAGAACCGGATCGACTGCGCACGAACCTCCACCTCTTGCCGGTGTTTCTTCTTCCACTTCTTCAAAGTCATTGTCCTCGGTAATCTTGAATGACTTGGGATGTTTAAGGAATTTCTTTCCCGCATCGGTCACTTTCAGCAAACCGTAGTTTTCTACATCCTTACTCAGATAACCAGCTATCAACGCCTGACGAATCACGGCATTCCAGGTTTTGTCTTCTTCTCCCATTCCTGATCCGAACACTTCCAGATCTTCATGTAAGTGTGCCTGAACTTCAGACGTTTCGCGTCCCTGCAGGACATCAATAATATAATCTGCCTTAAAATTTTCTTTTACCGCTATGATTGTTTCGATCACAGCACACAATAATTCTTGAGCCTCCACTTGTTTTTTAGGGTTTAAACAGTTGTCACAATTTCCACAAT
>OGMJ01001241.1_pt1 | contig 11525 bp, 14 predicted proteins | sample 1573181 | NCBI WGS metagenome assembly OGMJ01 (sample SAMEA2582004, study PRJEB24529) | metagenome | biome: Human gut stool | place: China | collected 2011
AGGATTTCGCCATGATAAAAAATCAAGAAACATGATAAATTTTTCAGATATTGATTTTTTTTCTTCTTTTTTATATCATAAAAAAGAAGAAAAAAAACAGACCCCGTCAGGTCAATCCTGTCAGAGTCTGTTCTCTCTTTATGCCTTTATGTCTCAGGCTTTGTTAACTGATCCGAATAATTCCATTTTTTCTTTAACTGTAGCTTTGATAGCTTCGAATCCAGGATTTAATAATTTTCTTGGGTCAAATCCTTTTCCTTCTTTATCTTTTCCAGCTTCAACGTAAGCTCTTGTAGCTTCTTGGAATGCTAATTGACATTCAGTGTTAACGTTGATTTTAGAAACTCCTAAAGAGATAGCTTTCTTAATCATATCAGCAGGGATTCCTGTTCCTCCGTGAAGAACTAATGGAAGTTCACCTGTCAACTGCTGAATGGCATCTAATGTTTCAAAACTAAGTCCCTGCCAGTTTTCCGGATATTTACCGTGAATGTTACCGATACCCGCTGCAAGGAAATCAATTCCTAAATCTGCTACCATTTTACATTCTGCAGGATCTGCACATTCACCTGCACCTACAACTCCGTCTTCTTCTCCACCGATTGAACCAACTTCTGCTTCAAGTGAAAGACCTTTCTCTTTGCAGATTTTAACAAGTTCTTTAGTCTTTTCAATATTCTCTTCAATTGGATAGTGGGAACCATCAAACATAATTGATGAAAATCCTGCATCAATGCAGTCATAACAAGCTTCATATGTTCCATGGTCAAGGTGAAGTGCAACAGGAACAGTAATCTTAAGATCATCTATCATAGCACTTACCATACTTGCTACAGTCTTAAATCCTGTCATATATTTACCAGCACCACACGATACACCGAGGATAACTGGTGAGTTCATCTCCTGAGCTGTAAGAAGAATCGCTTTAGTCCACTCAAGATTATTGATATTGAACTGCCCAACAGCATATTTGCCATCTCTGGCTTTTTCTAACATTTCTTTTGCTGAAACTAACATAAATATTAACCTCCTACTATGTAATATGGACATAGCTTTGCTTAATGCCCACTCTTATTATCCATTATACATTAAAGCTAATAAAATGCAAAGAAAATAGTGTCAAATAGTGCGAATTTGAAAAATAAAATCAATATATTTAAGTTGTTATTGATACTAAAAAGAAGTATAATCTAAAAAAGGAATACAGAACCCGAAAGGAGAAAGAAATTTATGGGGAAATTTATTTATTTAGCCAATATTATAGCCGCAGATGTGGATTTTTATAATATTGAGGGTAACAGGGGAGATTCATATCTTCCATTTATAGGTTTTATGATGTTTGTAGTAGGTGCTGTTGTAGCGTTTATGGGTTTTTCAAAGTACATAACAGCCAAGAAGAATTTTAACCTGTTCTATGATTTAAGGGACAGCGTTAAGGTTGATAAAGCCACTAATGAGAAGAACAAGAAAACTGGAATCATTATGATAGCTGCAGGAATAATTGTTCTTATTGTTTCATTCTTTGTAATATAGAAGATTAATAATAAGAGATCAATGCAAAAGATTAAGTTAGAAGATTAAGTATATAAAGATAAGGTTCTTATTCCTTGATATTTATGAGAATGAACTCTTTCGTATTAGTTAGTGATGATGTCAATAATCACAATACGTAAAATGCCACCCCGTTAAGGGTGGCATCGAAAGAGGGAGGAGAGTTGTACATTATGATTAACAACTCATATTTATGAAGAACTATAAAAGTCAATAAGCTTTATTAGTATATATCAGCTTGTCTGATATATTTTCTATATTTAAAAGTATATTGATTAAAAGTGAAGAAAGAATGTTCATAATGTTAAAACTTATTGAATGTAATATGAACAAATTATGAACATATATAATATTACATAAATTAATGGAGGTAAGATATGCCAATTATATACAAGTGTCCTAATTGTGGAGCGGCAATGGAATTCTCAAGTGAATTGCAGAAGCTTGAATGTAAGAGGTGTGGTACAAGTATAGATGTTAAGACATATGAAGATGAATATGCTTCTTTAATGGAAGAAGTAAGTGGAAGTACATTAGATAATAGTGATTATGGATTTAATAACAGTGAACAGGATAATGATGCAGATAACAATAATATGAAGATATATCATTGTCAGAGCTGTGGAGCAGAACTTGTTGCAGATGAATATACATCAGCTACATTTTGTTCATATTGTGGTAATCCGACATTGGTTGAGGACAGACTTAAAGGAAGCTTCAGGCCAAGGTCAATAATTCCATTTAAGATTAACAAAGATCAGGCAGTAGATATATATAAGAAATGGCTGAAAAAAGGAATGCTTACACCAAAGGAATTATCAAGAAAAAGTACAATTGAGAAGATTAGTGGTGTGTATGTCCCATTCTGGCTGTATGATTATTCAGCAAGAACTATGATGAGTGCCAATGCTAATAAGGTAAGAACGACAAGACGTGGCGATACAGAATATACATATACAGACCATTTTGATGTGTATAGAGATGTATCAGCAGAATTTCAGAGAATTCCGGCCGATGCTTCAGAGAAAATGCCAGATGAACAGATGGATATGTTAGAGCCTTATAATTACAGCGAGATTACAGACTTTGCAATGCCATACTTATCAGGTTACCTATCAGAAAAATATAATTATACAGCTGATGAAATACAGAGTCGTGCCAAGAAGAGAGCAGACTCATACATAACACAGATTGCAAGGGATTCAATTACTGGATATTCAAGTGTCATAGTAAGGAATAACAGCATAAGTATGAATGGCAGGGGCAGCGAATATGCACTTTTGCCAGTGTGGATGCTCAATTTCAGATATAATAATAAGGAATTCCATTTTTATCTTAATGGACAGACTGGTAAAATAGTAGCAGACAGACCTATAAGTGCAGGAAAAGCCGTTACATATGGTATTGGAATTTTTGTGCTTACACTTATTATTACAATGATAGGAGGGCTGTTGTTTATATGATGTGTGTAGATTTAAAAAGACATTTTAACTGGTTAAAAGTGGCTGTAATGGCAGTATTAGCTGTTATGGTTATGATGTTTGTATTAACAGGAACACAGAGTGCGTATGCGGGTACAGATAATAAGACCTATGTAATAGATGATGCTGGAATTCTGACAAGTGAGGAAGAACAGAAGCTTACAGATATGTGCAGGAAGGCATCTAAGAACTGTCAGCTTGATATTGTTATCATAACTATGAACAAGAATTTAGATTATAGTCCTATGGATAATTATCTTCGTTCAATACTTGAAGAACAGTATGGTTATGAGAAAACAGGAACTGACTGCGAGGCTGTAGTATATGGAATAGATATGACTTCAAGAGCAGACAGAATTGTAACATCAGGAAGAGCAAGGAGCAGCATTTCACAGTCAAGTCTGGATTCAATCAGGGAAAGTGCGGAGGATAAGCTTGCTGAAGGCGATTATTATGCAGGCTGTAAGAAATACATAAACGGAATTGAGAGAAAGCTTAATGTAAATATGTTATCAAGACTTACATATTATATGCCAGTTAAGATTTTAATCTCACTTGTGGCAGCAGTCATTGCAGTATTGGCAATGATGAGCAGTGCCAGGTCAAAGATGACAGTGAACAGTACAGAGTATACTAAGAACCACGGATATAAGATGAATGACAGAAGAGATGTATTTATCAATACAACAATTACTAAAAGACATATTGAAAAGAGCAGTTCAAGTGGTGGAAGCTCTGGCGGTGGTAACTCTGGAAGTTCAGGCGGACACTTCTAAGAAGATATATATTTAAAAAGTGTATAAGACCTATAGGATAAAATAAGGTTATGTAAATTTTTTATATAGGTCGGATTTTAAAATAAGCCCGGTATGATTAAAGCAATCATATTTATGATTGTGATTAAGCATACCGGGCTTTTATTATACTATTAGAGTGTTTCTGGTTCAGCGTAATCTACACCAAAAGTATCAACAGTAACAGTCTTCATAACCTGTGGTTTTCTAGGTCTGTCGCTGTAATCTGTGTCTACGCCTGCAATCTTGTCAAGAACATCTTCACCCTCGATAAGCTTACCAAAAGCAGCGTAATCTCCGTCAAGATGTGGAGCGTTCTGGTGCATGATAAAGAACTGTGAGCCTGCAGAATCAGGTCTCATAGAACGAGCCATTGAAAGAACACCTCTTGTATGCTTTAAGTCGTTCTTAAATCCGTTAGATGCGAATTCGCCCTTGATAGAGTAGCCAGGACCACCCATACCTGTTCCTTCAGGGTCACCACCCTGAATCATAAAACCTGCGATTACTCTGTGAAATATAAGTCCGTCATAGAATCCCTTCTGAACAAGATTAACGAAATTATTAACTGATGTAGGTGCGATTTCCGGATAAAGCTCAGCTTTCATCACATCGCCGTTTTCCATTGTGAATGTAACTATTGGATTAGCCATATTATTCCTCCTGAAATTCATTAAATTGCCCGCTTGTCTGCATGAGCAAAATGTGATGTAATTAATTCTAAATACTACAGTATAAAAAGTCAAATTAAAACTTTAGAAACAATTATGAAGAGGCATATATGAGAAAATGTATTGATATGGGCGAAGGCAGAAAAATAATAATTAATGACAAAGATATGTTAAAACCAGATGGAACACTGGAGATTTCTGATATAGGGCTTGGAGAAGCATACCTTGGAAAAGCTTCATATGTTGTATATGATGAGGAAGATATTGATGACGACCTGTTAAAACTTGTATGTGCCAGAAAATACAATGAGCCGCTTGTAATTGCCAGAACGGAGAGGTTTATCATACGGGAGATGACAGTGGGGGATTTACCACATTTATACGAATTATATCAGACACTTTCAGACTGCCCGTATGTTGAACCATTATATGAATATGAGGATGAAAAAGCATTTACAATAAAATACATTGAGAATATGTATGGCTTCTTCGGGTACGGTCTGTGGCTTGTGTTTGATAAGAAAACAGGTGAGCTAGTGGCAAGGGCAGGCGTTGAAAACCGTAGTATAGACGGACAGAATTGTCAGGAGCTTGGGTATCTTGTAAAAAAAAGCTGGCAGGGAAAGCATGTGGCATGGGAAGTTATGAACCATATAGTGGATATTGCTAAGGACAGGTTTGGTTTAGAAGAATTATATATATGCACAGTGAAAACAAATATCCCATCCATACAGCTTGCATTGAAACTGGGTTTCACATTGTATGCAGGCGATATAGACGGGATGAATATATATAGAAAAAAGCTGTGATTATATCAGGCTGTCTTCATATTAAATATATATCTTATAAAATCAGCAGCATTGGTCTGATACTTTGATGATGATACAACACCATAGCAAGGGTCTTTCATATTCAGGTCACTGTCTTTGATTACAGGTGCGTCAGTGATATCTACAGCAATAGGATATGTCTCTCCGGCAGTGTTGGTGAAATACACAATGTAATCATCTAACTGCTCTAATTCCTCATCGGAGAATATATCGCGCAAATCACAGAAGAATATATCCTTGTCAGTACAGAAGTAATCAATATACTCACGTTCAGAAAGGTATCCGTCAAGAGAACCTGTTGATGCATAAGTATATAACTTATTAGCTGAAACATATGCTTCCTGGTCCATTGCCACTTCTTTCAGTGAAAATGTATATGAGAAATCAACCTGTTCTTTCTTACCGTCAATTCCAAGATAGTCTGTAAGTCCGGTTGTGAGAATATCAGTATCATTTTCATAACCTGTCATCTTGCCATCAAGTACAGCAACAAAACATACAGTATCATAATTGTTCTTAACTATGGATGAAATAAGAGAAACTGCAAATATAACTGCAAGTACAACTCCTACGATTGGAATCCAGTAATAGCTCCATATGTATTTGATTTTATCTGAAAAAGACAAATCTTTAAGCTTTTTACGCTGCTCTTTAATTTCGTCGTGAATGTTGTTTCCTTTAGCCATAAACACTCCTTAATAATCGTTATTGTTTAACAGTTTATCATAAATGCTGTGGCAAAAAAACAGCTTTTATAAACATTTAAGAAATATATACGAAAAATTCTTTGATTTTTATGGCAGGTCTTGTATAATCATAGTGTTTAAGCAAAGGGGTATATAATTATGAATGGATTTGGATTAGATGGAAAACTTTTTAGAGGACTCACCAAGGCAGGTGACTTTATAATACTGGCAGTTATTACAGTTGTATTTTGTCTGCCGGTTGTAACAATAGGAGCATCGCTTACAGCAGCATTTTATTCAGGAATAAAATTAGTACGAGACGAGGAAAGTTATGTATACAAAGATTTCTGGAAGTCGTTCAAGATGAACTTCGTACAGGGACTTCTGTTAGAGATTGTACATGGAGTTATCGGCTTTCTTCTTTTTATTGATTTAAGAGCAAGCGTACAGTGGGGACTTGTTCAGGGCTCACAGATAGGAACTTTGTTTATATTTGTTGTAATAGGAGTCATGGCAATATGGGTTGGAATAATGCTTTACTCATTTGCAATGCTTTCAAGATATGACAATAAGCTTTTTGGAACGCTTAAGAACGCACTTATTATATGTATGCATCATCTTCCACAGACAATAATTATGCTTATAGCAACTGTTGGACTGATATATTTCTCGTGCATATATTTCACAGCATTTATAGTAACAATACCATTGATATTGTATGTTGATTCATATATTTTCTCAAGTATATTCAAGAAGCTGGAAAAAGACATGGTTAAGAAAGATGAACCAGAGGTTATTGAGAATGAGGAATCAGAAGATTTAATCGAAGATACAACAGATAATAAAGAAGAATAAATCCTAAAAAAGGGGCGGGGTCACAGGCTGGGTAGTTTCCTGTGACCCCATTTTATATATCTGTACGGTTATGGGATACAGATAGCGAAAGTTATGTACAAAAAAAGAGATAACGGTCAGATAGTAATTCTGACTGTTATCCCCGTTGATAACCAATGATTAATATGAAATTATAAAGCGTCTGTTCCGCGCTCTCCTGTACGGATTCTGATAGCATCATATACGTCATAAACAAATATCTTGCCATCACCATACTCACCAGTGTTAATCTGCTCGATTACCTGGTCAATAATTGTCTCGTAAGTCTCATCTGATACAATTGATTCAACCTTAACCTTTGGAAGAAGATTGCCACCGAAATCAACACCATTGTAAACCTGCTTATGTCCACGCTGGCTTCCATATCCCATGATATTAGAAATCATAAGTCCATGCGCACCATTGCTATTAAGGATGGTCTTAAGATCATCAAGTCTTTCAGGTCTGATAATAATCTCTAACTTTTTCATAATTAATATCCTTTCGTGCTGACGACATCATTAAAACACTGAAACTGGCAAAAGTCAACTCAATTACCGTATAAACGAATAATGTAAATAACCAAATTGCATTTGTTAAAAAATATAAAGCAATCAGTCTTCGTAAAGCTGTCTGCTGGTTGAAAATACTAAGAAACAATAATATATGGTAATCACGGCAATCAGTGCTTCAACAAGTATAGACCACATTGTTATTGAAGACTTGAATGCAAAATAGTGGATAAATATTCCGGCAGACATAAGAAGCCATGTTAGCTGATAATTTCTTGTAACAGCAGTTTTTTCCTGTATCCTTGCTTCCATGACAAGGGCTTCTGTATAATAATAGGTAAAATAAATAGCAAATACGACACTGATACCTATTGCTATAGAATACATAGTCTCTGGCACAGGCCAGTCTCTTGCAATAAGATATTGTGAGAGTATTGCACCGGCAAGTCCGGCAAGAGAAAGAAACATTCCTTTCTTAAAGCGGGAATTAAGTTCTTTCATATTATTGATACCGAGGAATATAAGGATGTATCCGACGATATCATTGCTTATATCAATGTTCACTGTGCCAAAGGAAACCCAGAATCTTGTGCAGATAAGGAAGATTCCTGTAATTACGAATATTGAATTCTTTTTGTTCATATTATTAATGTACTCCTTATAAAAATGTATCTTTATATTAAGTTAATCTTGCGGTAAGGTCAACGTAAAAAGCAAGTGTTTATAAAAATTTTATAGCAGTATTTATAGATATATGTAAAATTATGTAGAAATTTGTTGGAATAGATGGTAAATTATCAGATAAACGTGCCGATAAATATAAAACAAGGATGTAATCTATGCAGAAAGGAGTCAGCTATGGGAGTAGGAAGAATTAATATTCATTCATTTTATGATAACTATACAATAGGCAGTAAACATAATAATAATCTGCAGAATACAGAAGATGTTCAGATAGAACAGACAGGAGCTGGCTCACAGGAGGCTGGTAGTCAGAATCAGACTGACAAGGAAATTAACAAAGCACCTGTACATTCTGATCCTAAAGAATTTGCATTTGATTTTGAGAACAGAAACAGATTCAATCTTGTTGCTGCAACAAGCAGTATGGAAGATGTTGACATTAAGAAAGCTGTATCTGATATGGAGAAGGATCAGGTACTTGACCAATACAAGTTCTTTATAGGAACTGCACAAAAGATGCAGAAGATGCCTAATCTTGGTACTGATGCAGATGGTACAGTAACCCTTAAGATGACGGAGTAGACAGGGATTATAACACTTTTGAAAAATTTTTAAAAAAGTGCTTGCATTCCTGAAAACATTCATGTATAATACAGCATGTCGTCACGATATTGGGCTTTCGCCAAGTGGTAAGGCACTGGATTCTGATTCCAGCACTTCGGGGGTTCGAATCCCTCAAGCCCAGCTAGAAACCTCTCGTAGTCATACGAGAGGTTTTTTTGTGCGAGTAGCGATGAGAATAGACGTAGAAAGGCAACAGCCATACTTGCACTGAAATATTATGAAAGGGCTGGTGAAGCTGCCAGCATAGGTGTTGTTATGATAGAGTTAGGAAAAACACAGTGCCTTAACATTGTAAAGGTAACAGATTTCGGAGTATATCTTGGAACAGAAGAAGATAAAGTCCTTCTTCCTAAAAAACAGGTTCCAGATGATGTTGAAGTGGGAGATGCTCTCACAGTATTTGTTTACAGGGATTCAAGTGACAGACTTATTGCAACTACTAATAAGCCAAAGATTCAGCTTGGAGAACTTAAGAGACTTAAAGTATCACAGGTTACAGGTATTGGCGCATTTCTTGACTGGGGACTTGAAAAAGACCTGCTCATGCCATACAAGGAACAGACAACACATGTATCAGAAGGTTCAGAGTATCTTGTTGCTCTCTATATAGATAAGAGCGGCAGACTTGCAGCTACTATGAGAATTAACAAGTATCTTGAAAAGTCAGAGACGCTTGTAAAAGACAGTGCGGTTACAGGTACTATAATAGGAATAACTCCAGATTACAGAGCATATGTTGCTGTTGAAGATAAGTATGATGCATTTATTCCTATGTCAGAAGTGTTTGAACCACTTAGTGTAGGTGAGGTTATTCACGGACGTGTTTCAAGAGTAAGAGAAGATGGAAAACTTGTTATAAGTCTTAAGCAGAAGGCTTATATCCAAATGGACGAGGATTCAGTCCAGATATATGACGCTATAGTAAAGAAGGGTGGAAGCCTGGGATTTACTGATAAAGCAGACCCTGAGATTATTAAGAAACATTTTAATATGAGTAAAAATGCTTTCAAGAGAGCTGTAGGAAGACTGCTTAAAGAAGGCAAAATTGAGATAACACAGAATTCAATAGTTCTTAAGAAATAGCTTCTTGAATGAATATGATGATTGCGGTACAATATATTTAATGCGTTTGTAACGTAAAATATGTTGAAATAAGGAGATTATTATGCAGAAAGTAATCAGTACAGACAAGGCACCAAGTGCAATCGGACCATATTCACAGGCTATCGAGATTAACAATATGGTATATACATCAGGAGTTATCCCTGTAATACCAGCTACAGGCGAGATAGCAGAAGGCGGAGTTGAGGCTCAGGCTGAGCAGGCATTCCAGAATCTCTGCAATCTTGTTGAGGCTTCAGGCTCTAAGGTAGAGAACATTGTTAAGACAACAGTATTTATTAAAGAAATGAATGATTTCGGTAAGATTAATGAAATCTACAAGAAATATTTTAAGGAGCCATTTCCAGCACGTTCATGCGTGGAAGTTGCAAGACTTCCTAAGGATGTTCTTCTTGAAGTGGAAGCAATTGCATGGAAGTAAGAAAAGTTAATGGCTTCTTTATTATATTTGTAATAGGTTATATCGGATTATCTGTTGTGTGTGCATCAATTATGGCTTATGCACAGAATTCAGGTATTGCTGTGCCTGACTGGATTCAGTATGTTATGTCAGAAGGGATAATTCTTCTTATTGCAATTATATATATGATAGTTCAGAAGATAGATCCTATCAGGGAGATTCCCTACAAAAGAATAGGCATAGTTGATGTAATTCTTTCACTTGTTGCAGGATACTGCCTTATTCCGGCAGTACTATTAATAAGTAATCTTAGCATGTTGTTTTCAACTAATTATCTTGAGGAGGGAACAACAACACTGCTTACATATCCATTTGCGATGCAGGTTATATTGCTGGCAGTTATTCCACCGCTTGTAGAAGAGCTTATATTCCGTGGGATATTCTTTGGCTCCTACAGGAAAGCCGGAATGACAGGTGCTGCACTAATGAGCGGATTATTATTCGGCTGCTTTCATCTTAATATTAATCAGGCGTTGTACGCATTTGTTATGGGAATTGTGTTTGCATATATGGTTGAGGCTACAGGGTCCCTGTGGTCGTCAGTTATTGCACATTTTGCAGTAAATACATATTCAATAGGAATTGTACAGATTCTTAAGATGGCGGGAATATATGCGCAGGATGGCAGTGTATCTGAAACATTTGAAAATGCAGAGAGTGTGGCAGGTCAGAGCACAGCAGTTACGCTTGTGCAGATTGCGATGCTTGCTGTTATAGCAGCAGCATTCATGATGCTTGCTGTATTATGTATAAAAACAATGGCAAAACGTCATGGAAATCTTGAAAAAATGAAGATTCAGAAAGTTAAATTATCACATATAAAGAATTATTTTACAGCTCCGGTTATTGTTGGTATTGTTGTGTGCGTAATGTATATGATAATGCTTGAATTTTCAGGAACTCTTTAGAAAAATATAAAGCCCATGTACATAAAAAATTGTGTACATGGGCTTTGTATTTCTAAAGACATGCATAGGGAAAACTGAATCAGATTCTTATGTCAATATTCTGACCAAGTTCTGGTGTAACGGATGCTTCCATCATCTTAGTGATATCGGCACCAGCCGTTTCAACTGTATCAAGATTCTTCTTTAGCATTGCAATTTGGATATCATTAGTTATGCCAGATGTACTTATGTTAGTAGATAAACCAGCTATAGTCATAATCATTCCTCCAATCGTGTACATATATAACAGATGTGCATGAATAATATTATAATAAAGTAAATACCTTTTT
>OGMJ01001243.1_pt1 | contig 11518 bp, 10 predicted proteins | sample 1573181 | NCBI WGS metagenome assembly OGMJ01 (sample SAMEA2582004, study PRJEB24529) | metagenome | biome: Human gut stool | place: China | collected 2011
TGTATCTGTCAGTGACGTAACTACAGGTTACGGTGAAGTAGAAGCCTTGAAGAAGGTTTCCTTTTCCGTGAATCCCGGTGAGTTGTTCGGCATCATCGGACCGGATGGAGCCGGTAAGAGTACACTCTTCCGCATCCTGACTACACTGTTGCTTGCCGACAGTGGGACGGCTACGGTGAACGGGCTCGATGTTGTGAAGGATTACAAACAAATCCGGCAACAGGTGGGATACATGCCCGGACGTTTTTCGCTTTATCAGGACCTGACGGTGGAAGAGAACCTCGACTTTTTTGCTACTGTATTTCATACGACTATCCGCGAAAACTATGATTTGGTGAAAGATATCTACCAGCAGATAGAACCTTTTCGTAAACGCAGAGCGGGGGCTTTGTCGGGAGGTATGAAACAAAAGCTGGCCTTAAGTTGTGCGTTGATTCACAAACCCGGCATTCTGTTCCTGGACGAGCCGACTACCGGTGTGGATCCGGTTTCACGCAAGGAGTTTTGGGAAATGTTGAGGCATCTCAAGGAGCAGGGAATCACTATTCTCGTTTCTACTCCGATTATGGATGAAGCCCGGCAATGCGACCGTATCGCTTTTATCAACGAAGGAGAGATACAGGGGATCGATGTGCCGGAACGCATCCTGAAACAGTTCAGTCACATTCTTTGTCCACCTGGTCTGGAACGTGCGGAAGTACATGCCGAAAATGATTTTGCCATTGAGGTAGACCGGCTTACCAAATGTTTTGGGCATTTCACGGCTGTCGACCACATCTCCTTTCAGGTGAACCGGGGAGAGATCTTCGGATTTCTCGGGGCGAACGGTGCGGGAAAAACCACTGCGATGCGTATGCTTTGCGGATTGAGCAAACCTACCTCCGGCATAGCACGGGTAGCCGGCTTTGATGTTGCCGTCCATCCTGAAGAAGTGAAGAAGAATATTGGATACATGAGCCAGAAGTTCTCTCTATACGAAGATCTTAAAGTATGGGAAAACATTCGTCTTTTTGCCGGCATTTATGGAATGCAGGACCGCGAGATAGCCGAAAAGACAGATGCTCTTCTCGATCGTCTGGGGTTCAGCGACGAGCGTGACACACTTGTGAAGAGCCTTCCTTTAGGCTGGAAACAAAAGCTGGCCTTTTCAGTTTCGATTTTCCATGATCCGCGGATTGTGTTTCTTGACGAACCTACGGGAGGAGTCGATCCTGCTACCCGCCGGCAATTCTGGGAATTGATTTATCAAGCGGCAGATCGGGGGATAACGGTCTTTGTAACCACCCATTACATGGACGAGGCCGAGTATTGTAACCGTGTGTCTATAATGGTAGACGGACGTATCGAGGCACTTGACACCCCTCGCGGACTAAAGGCACGTTTTCATGCCGATACCATGGACGATGTATTCCAGCAACTGGCCCGTAAGGCAGTGCGTAAAGCCGATTAACCTATGAAACAGTTTATAGCATTTGTAAAAAAGGAGTTCTTCCACATTTTCCGCGACCGACGGACTATGTTGATTCTGTTAGGGATGCCTGTTGTTCAGATCATTCTCTTTGGTTTTGCCATTACTACCGAAGTGAAAAATGTACGTGTGGGTGTACTCGACCCTTCGAATGACATGGTTACCCGCAAGATCATCGACCGTTTGGATGCCAGCGAATACTTTTCCGTGAAGTGCCTGTTGCATTCTCCACAGGAGATGGAAAGGGCGTTTCAGGAAAATGAAATCGACATGGCACTTGTATTCAGCGAACAATTTGCCAATCATCTGTATACAGGCGATGCCCGTGTGCAACTGGTTTCCGATGCAACCGATCCGAATATGGCTACCACACAAGCCGGTTACGCCACTAATGTCATAGCTTCCGTCCGACAGGAAATGCTTCCTCCCGGAATGTCCGTATCTTCTGTTGTGCCCGATGTGAAACTGCTCTATAATCCACAGATGAAGAGTGCCTACAATTTTGTGCCCGGTGTGATGGGACTTATCCTGATGCTGATCTGTGCCATGATGACTTCCATATCCATTGTCCGCGAGAAGGAGACAGGTACGATGGAGATATTGCTGGTTTCTCCGGTGAAACCTTTGTTCATTATTCTGGCTAAGGCCGTTCCTTATTTTGTGCTGTCGTTTGTCAATCTTACGACGATTCTGCTGCTTTCAGTTTATGTACTTGATGTACCCGTGGCAGGCAGCCTGTTCTGGTTGATAATGGTATCATTGCTTTTTATCTTTGTGTCGTTGGCGTTGGGATTGCTTATTTCCACGGTGACACGGACGCAAGTGGCCGCCATGCTCGCTTCGGGGTTGATCTTGATGATGCCTACAATGTTGCTTTCCGGCATGATATTTCCGATAGAGAGCATGCCTCTGGTATTGCAATTGATTTCCGATATTCTGCCCGCCCGCTGGTATATTCAGGCCGTACGTAAATTGATGATTGAGGGAGTAGATATTTCTTTTGTGCTGTCTGAGGTCAGTATTCTGGCTCTTATGGCAGTCGTGTTGATAACAATTAGCTTCAAGAAATTCAAAAACAGGTTATGATTAAATATCTTATAGAGAAAGAATTCAAGCAGTTGCTCCGCAACTCTTTCCTGCCGAGGTTGATTTTTATCTTCCCTTGCATGATTATGCTTCTTATGCCCTGGGCTGCTAATCTTGAAATAAAAAATATCCGGATGAATATTATAGATAATGATCATTCGGCTCTTTCACGCAGGCTGGTCGATAAGATAACGGCTTCAACTTACTTCCGGACCACTGCTTTACCGGACTCCTATAAAGAAGGGTTGGAAGCGATTGAAGCGGGGACAGCCGATGTGCTGCTTGAAATTCCCGGAGATTTCGAGAAGGACTGGGTGAATGGCGAGGCTGCCCACGTACTTGTGGCCGCCAATGCCGTAAATGGGACCAAGGGCGGTTTGGGCAGTTCATATCTGTCTGCCATCATCAACGATTATGGTACGGAATTGCAGGCGGAGAGTGGAAACATTCCGGTTGCTGCCAACGGGGATCTGCCCCGGATTGATATTCTTACTCAGAATCTTTTCAACCCTAATCTGGATTATAAACTGTTTATGATTCCGGCCCTGATGGTGATGCTGCTTACCATGCTTTGCGGCTTCTTGCCTGCGTTGAATATAGTAGGGGAGAAGGAGGCCGGTACGATTGAGCAGATCAATGTGACTCCTGTCGGAAAGTTCACTTTTATCCTTGCCAAACTGATTCCTTATTGGTTGATAGGCTTTGTGGTTCTGACACTTTGTTTTATTCTGGCATGGGCACTTTACGGAATTTTTCCTGCAGGCCATTTTCTGGTGATCTATTTCTTTGCCATCATCTTTGTTTTGGCTGTATCCGGTCTTGGATTGGTCATTTCCAATCATTCGGCTACCATGCAACAAGCCATGTTTGTCATGTGGTTCTGTATGCTGATTCTAATCTTAATGAGCGGACTATTTACTCCTGTCCGCAGTATGCCCGAGTGGGCACAATGGATCACTATGCTCAATCCACTGAAATATTTTATGCAGGTGATGCGTATGGTATATCTCAAGGGGAGCGGGTTTATCGATTTATTGCCGCAACTGGGAGCTTTGCTGGCCTTTGCGCTGTTTTTCAATATTTGGGCGGTGAAGAGCTATCGGAAGAGTGGCTAATTAGGCAGTGGAGAGCTTCAAAAAGCATTCGAAAAGTGGTTAACAGACTGGAAAATTTAGGATAAACCTGTGTTTGCTTGCAACTTATGTGTATTTTTGTAGAAAGAAAACAGATATACTAAGATATTACGTAATGAGCAAACAAACATCAAGCCCTTCTCAAACCCATAGACTTCAGCAAACTATATATGAAAATCTTCCCGTAGGGATGGAATTGTATGATTGTGAAGGCCGCCTGATAGAGATAAACAGTGTAGGACTGAAAATGATGGGGGTGAAGGATAAACAAGATATGTTGGGTATCAACATTTTTGAAAACCCGAATGTTCCCGATGAAATGAAGAGCCGCTTGCGTGCGGGAGAGAATATTCGTTTTACAGTCAAGTATGATTTTGAATTAGCCAAATTTTATTATCCGACAACTTTATCAGGGATACGTTATTTTGAAATTACCGTATCGGTAGTCCGGGATGATGAGAATAAGGAGATCGATAAGTTCCTTTTTATAGCACAGGATGTGACCGAAACGGTACGTACCGAAGAGATATTACGTCAAAGCAAGCAAAAAACCGCATTGGCCATGCAGGCCGCCGATGTGGTTTTATGGGAATTTGATGTTCGCACCCATTTGTTCTATGCGGAGAATGAACCACTTAATAACTGCGATCCTACCCAGCCCCTCACTATTGAAGATTATAAAAAACATATTCATCCGGAGGATTGGAAAGAAGCGGAACCCATTTTGCTTGATATGCTTAATGGCTGTGATTGTCTGTATGAAATGGATATCCGGATTAGACTGTCCGATACATCAGAGTGGCAATATTGTAAATTGAATTGTTCTCCGTATGAGAGGGGAGTCGATGGAAAAGTTGTCAAGTATGTAGGGTTTCGCAAAAACAATACAGAGTTACAAAGACGGAAGTTATTGCAAGAGAACATTTTGAATAGCATACCGTTGCCTATACACATAAAAGATGTGGAAGATGATTTCCGTTATGTTTTCTGTAATGAAGAAAGTATGCGGATGTTTGGCACCTATGAAGGTGAAACAGTAAGTGACATTCTGGATCGTGAACAGGCGGAGCGCATGCAAAAAACAGATTTGGAAGTTTTTACTACCGGCAAGCCTTATTTTGGGGTAGAAAGAATTATTTTGAAGGATGGTCGCAGCTATGATACCATTGTACGCAAGAATATCATTTATGATGGTAGCAAGCGTCTGTTGCTCAATATTCGTTGGGATCAGAAATTGCAGAATGACCTTGAACGCCGTGCCAAGGTTCTTTCCATATCCATGGAGGTGATGAATGCTTATACTTGGTTTTACGAGCCGTCGAAGCAAAGAGTCAGTTTTGGTGAGGGATTTGATAAGATAGGGCGGAATGCTTTGGACATCAATACTTTTGAAAAGTTTGCAGAATGTGTGCATCCTGACGACCGGAGGCAGTTCATCGGTACGATGGATGCAGTGCTGAAGCAGGATAGTGGTGAATGGGACATAGAATATCGTGCAGACTTGCGGGGAAACGGGAATTACGAATGGTGGCAAACCCGTGGAGTGCTTGAGACCTCTATTCTTAATGATACTCCTTATCAGTATGTCTCCGGCATGACGATCAGCATTGAATCTTATAAACAGACAGAATTGACTTTGCTGAAGAATAAGGAGAAACTGAAGAGGCTGATCCGGCAGAATGAATTGGTACTGAATAATACTAATTCCGGATTGGCTTATATCACTAAAGATTATGTTGTGCAATGGGAAAATGTATCGGTCTGTTCGTCCAGCCTTTCCTTTGAGGCATATAAGCGGGGAGAGTGCTGTTATAAGAGTGCCCATAACCGGACTTCTCCCTGTGAAAATTGTGTGTTAGGCAAAGTATTGGCATCAAGGCAGATGGAAAAGATAAAGTTTCATTCGGAAAACAACCGGATTGTAGAGGTATTGGCTACTCCCGTATTTGGTGAAGGTGAAGAGATAGATGGCATCGTGATTCGTGTGGATGATATTACTGATAGAGAGAGAATGATCGAAGAACTGAGGCAGGCGAAGCTGCTGGCCGAACAATCGGATAAACTTAAGTCAGCTTTTCTTGCCAATATGAGTCATGAAATCCGTACACCGCTAAATGCGATTGTCGGCTTCTCTGATTTACTGATGAACTCGGAAGAGCAGGCTGATAGAGAAGAGTATATGCAGATTATCAATACCAATAACGAACTGTTGCTGAAACTTATTAATGATATCCTGGACCTGTCGAAATTGGAGTCCGGTTCGGTGGAACTAAAATATGAAGATTTTGATCTGGCCGAATATTTTAATGGCATGGCATCTTCTATGAAGCAACGGATGGTTAATCCGGAAGTCCGGTTGGTGACGATTAATCCTTATGATGTGTGTCTGGTGAAACTTGACAGAAACCGTGTGGCACAAGTGATGACTAATTATGTCACAAATGCCATTAAATATACTCCGAAAGGATCTATAGAAATGGGGTATGAAGTAATGGATACAGGAATCCGTCTGTATGTAAAAGACACAGGTATCGGCATACCGGAGGAGAAAAAGAATAAAGTTTTCCATCGGTTCGAGAAACTCGATGAGTTTGCTCAAGGCACAGGGCTCGGCCTTTCTATCTGTAAGGCAATTACCGAATCGATGGGAGGAAGTGTCGGTTTTGAATCTAAATACCATGAAGGCTCTCTGTTCTGGGCCATTATTCCTTGCAATCCGGAAGTGAAAACCGGGCGGGAGCCCGAAAGGCATATCGGGCCAAGCATAGATGAAGAGAATATGACATATGGCCGGAATCTGAATGCGGCTTTGGATAGAAAGACGATTCTGATAGCAGAAGATATCTCAAGTAATTATCTGTTATTATCGGCCATGCTGTGTAAGCATTATAATTTGCTTCATGCCATGAATGGACAGCAAGCTGTAGAGATGGCGAAGAACTACAGGATTGATCTTTTGCTGATGGATATGAAAATGCCTGTAATGGACGGACTGACGGCAACAGTCGAGATTCGGAAGTTCAATAAGGAATTACCCATTGTAGCGCTTACGGCACATGCTTTCGACTCCGATAAGGCAGCTGCATTAGAAGCCGGTTGCAATGATTATCTTGCCAAGCCGGTAGATAAGGCAAGACTGATGTCTGTATTACGTAAATACTGCTATTCTCCGGATATTGCTTTATGATGGTTTACTAAATAATCGCTGATTATCAAAATGTTATATTTACCATGGTTTTACATTGCTATGTAAAACCATTTACCTCGGTATGTAACGTCTTTTACCTCCGTGCGTAAATCCTTTTACCCCGGTATGTAAATGCCTTTACCCCGGTATGTAAACGGAATATTCCTTTGGGGCCGGAGGAGTTAGGCCCTATTGTTAAAAGGTAGATCCGGTAATATGAAGTGATCCTTTAATCAGTTTCATTATGCCATTTGTACTCTTCTATATAATTATCAAAGTATTCTTCTTGATGAACGCCCAGCTTTTGGGCAAGTGAGATGACTTGTAGTTGTTCGGCGGGAGAGAGTAAAGTTTCCCCTTTTCGCTTCTGGTAATATCGTCTGATTCCCCAAGTGGCAATTAGCTTGTAGCGGAATGTACTCGCTGCATTTACCGTCAGGATTCCCGTAGTGCGTACAAATCCTTTAGCATAACGTACTTTTTCGTTTGAACAGTAATGTTGACATCTTTTTCTTGTCGCTTCTTTATTTGCTTTCGGATTCAGTATAGACAGAAAAGTTATACTTGCCGGAACATGATCGTACGCAATGCGACGCAGGCAAGTATCGGCATTTGGACAATCTTGTTCTGTACATAAACTAAAATTATTGGGAACCATTGAGTAGTCGAACGTTTCTTTTTCCATTGTATATATAATAGGTTAATAATAGTTTTACAAAGGTACAACATATATTACCAAATTTCCTAATTAAAGCAATCTAATTGATGAAGTGCCGGTTGAATATTCAAAAAAAGATGGATGACAGACTTGATGTTATTGAAGGAATAATGATATAATGTTTGTTTTATTCCATCTTGGCGTGGGCTAATTGTGTTGCACTTTATAAAAAAATACACCGGAACTTCATCTCCTTAGGGAGAATAATTCCGGTGTAGCCCTTAGTCCTCTTTGTGTTAGGGGACCTTTCCTTATTCAATGAGCTTATTTAACTTCAATGGTTCTGTCCGGTTTCTTCACTTCTTCTTCACTTAATTTGGGCAATTCAATATTCAAAACTCCATTTTCTACTTGTGCGGAAATGTGATCTTTGTCTACATTTTCAGGCAGAATCATTGTCTGCTGGAATTTTGAGTACGAAAACTCACGGCGCAGATAACGACCGTCTTTTTTCTCTTCTTTGTTTTCAGTTTTCTTTTCCATTGAAATTACCAGGTTGTTTTCTTCGTCAATACGCACGTTGAAATCTTCCTTGGTCATTCCCGGTGCAGCCAGCTCTACTTTGTAGGCTTTTTCAGTTTCAATTACGTTGATAGCAGGTGCAGTAGCATTTGCTTTTACCATCCAATCGTTATCAAAGAAATCATTAAAGATACTTGGTAACCAACTTTGAGTTCTTCTAACAGGCATCATAATTTTAGTCTCCTATCTTTAAGTTAAACATTCAATTAATAAATTTAGAACTTCGGCATTTTCACTTCCGATGGTATCGGTTATCCCGCCTTCCATCGTCCGCTCTCGAACCGTTGTTCGTTTCTATAAATGCAAACCTTATGCCAAGAGATTTTAGAGACTAAAATTGTCTATTTGTCATTTTTATAATGTCATTTTTGCAATATAAATGACAAAATGTATCCTGTTTTTATTTATTTTATATAAGATAGATATTAATTTGATAATATGTCTATTTCTTCTCGATTAGTTTGAATCTCATTCTTAATGTTTGCCTTTCTTCGTCATAGTCATAGCTAATGATTTTGAAAGTTCCCATTTCAGAAGTATTTGATACATGCAATCCGATGCAGGCGCAGGCATCATAATCTCCAATGCGGACAATGCGAAGAGTTTCGCTTGCATCGGCAGGTAGCTTACTTAAATCTACAATATCTTTGGCCTGTTCATGAGTCATAAACTCAACAGTCACAGGTAGGTTCTGACTGATTACCTCGTTCACTCTATCTTCAATAGACTGGATTTGTTCCGCTGTCGGACATGACGAAAGTATATAATCACATTTGCTCTTTTTTCTTTCGATGTGGGCATTGCGAGAACGTGGGCAGCCAAAGGTTTTCACCATGGTTGCATTGAGTAAATGCTCTGCTGTATGCATAGGAGGGTATTCCTGCTTATTGTGATCGTTGAGTTGAATTTGTTGTTCCATAATTTAATAAGGGCAGTAATCACTAAAGTTACACCACGCTGATTTATCATAACTTTTAGTTATACTAATCATGGATAGGATAGGAGAAATATTAATGATAGAATGGGAAGATAGTTATGGAGTAGAATCAGAAGGGAGAGATATATCTAATGATTCTGCTTCTGTTCTTACTATTAAAAGTGTCGGTAAAGTAATTTATGAAAATGACAAAATAATCTCATTAGCTCATAATTTCGCAGATGAAACTGATAATACACCAATGCAAGCTAATGGAATCATGGTAATACCCAAAGCTTGCATTGTAAATGTTACTTCTTGCTCTTTTTCTTGTCGGCAGTTTGAGTCAGAGCAGAAGCCGCCACCGTCTTAACCTTTTTAGGAGTCTTAGGATTCCTTAAAAGTTCAGATGCAATACTAGCCACTTTTGGCGATGTTTTTTCATTCTTTCCCATAAACTTAGAATTAAAGATTGTACAAATATAGTTGTTATATTTAGGATGTCCAAAAAAATGATATTTTTATTTGCATATCTCGTTTATTTTCACTATATTGTAGCAACATCAAAGATAAGCGTTATGAAAAAGAGAAGGAAAAGAAAAAGCATCGTAGATTTCAGAGCTTCTTTCCCGGACGAAGAAAGCGCAATCAGATACTACGAGAGTGTAAGATGGGCAAATGGAGTGGTTTCGCCATTCGATGAAACATCTAAAGTGTACAAATGCAAGAACGGTAAATATAAGTGCAAGAATACCGGGAAGTACTTCACTTATAGGACTGGTACGTTTTTCGCTAACTCTAAGTTAGGAATGAGAGATTGGTTATACGCTATTATTATGATTGCCAACCGTAAGAACGCTATATCTTCATACCAATTAGCAGATGATTTGGATATTCCACAAAAGACAGCATGGTATATGCTTCACAGAATAAGAACTGCAATGGCTAAAGAAAACAATCAGAAGCTATCTGGTGACGTTGAGATAGATGAAACATTTGTAGGTGGAAAGAATATTAATCGCCATAAAGATAAGAAAGTAGAGAAATGTCAAGGACGTAGCTACAAGGATAAAGTTCCTGTATTCGGAATACTTGAAAGAGGTGGGAATCTTTTTGCTAAGGTTGTTCCTAACACCCAAGCAAAGACGCTCCTCCCGATTGTGAAAAAGAATGTTGATGTAGGAAGTTCAGTTTATACCGATGGTTGGAGCTACAAAGGACTAGAGAAGAAATACACGCAAATGTCTGTAGACCACGGCAAACATTTCTACGGAATGATCCTAGTTACTGATGATGGAGAGATAATCGAAATCACAACTAACAGAATAGAAAACGCTTGGTCGGTATTTAAACGAACTATAAAAGGAACATATATCCATGTCAGCAAGAAGTATCTACAAAGATACGTTGACGAATTTGTTTTCAGATTTAACACCCGAAAAATTAGCAAATATGAGAGAATTGAATTACTTTTGCAATATGCAGCAGCTTAGATATTATGGCAAATAATAAAGACATAAAGAAGAACAAGCCTAAGAAGGAGAAGAAAAAAAGAAAGCCTATCTCCGAGATACAGGGCTTCGTCCTCACTATACCCGAAGAAAGGCTAAAGGAGATGCTGCTAGAAATGAGCAAGCCAAATCCTGAAAAATAAAAAAAAGAAGATACTATATGTTATAGTATCTTCATATAATCAAGTTTTAATCTATCTCTAAAAAGTATCTTCCTGTAAATGTTAAGTAAATTTTATAATCCTATAAGTTTATATTCATCAAACGATATTTAATCATGCCACAAAGATATATATTATTTTTGAAAAAACAAATGAATCCTATACTTTTAACCATTCGTCATCAGGTTTTGCTATTAATCTAGCATTATTAATAGCCATATCTAAAGTCAAACATGTTGAAGCTCTATAAACACCATTTTCCTTTTCAATTACTAATGCCAAATCAGCAGCAGCTTTATTTGTCAGGCAAATAGGAAGAAGCAATTGAATACGTCCATCATAATATTGCGGAACTGCTGTTTTATAATTCCTGCGTATTCTTCTGATAGCATCATTAATAGTACCTTGTAATAATACGCCTAATTGATACCTATCCATCTCTTGTAATGATTTAGGGAATCTTGCTATATTGTCATCTATAATATGATTAACATTAGTTCTTAATTCCAATTTAGTATCATAAATCAAATCCGAAGAATTTTCAAAATAATTCGCATTATCAGGAAGATTAGTGAATTTCATCAAATCCCTATCACTGGATTTTCGCCATCCGATAAAATACCATTTAAAAGAACCGGGCTTTCTGTTTACTTGAAATAAACCATATATCTCTTCTTGATAATCTGTAACTAATCCTGTATTAAAGACAGAGTAATTATTTTGTTCTAAAACTTTTTTCTCTTCATATACTTTTATAAAAGTAGGTTTTAGATAACTTTCTTAGATTGGATTTTTTCCTGTTGGCTTCTTCTTATA